>JACCDX011153278.1_pt1 | contig 20079 bp, 17 predicted proteins | sample 7449681 | NCBI WGS metagenome assembly JACCDX01 (sample SAMN15323450, study PRJNA562643) | freshwater metagenome | isolation source: river surface water | place: USA:Blue River Watershed | collected 2017-08-18
CGTCGCCGAGCCGGCGCAACATGGGCGAGGGGCGCGACCTGACCGGGCTGCGCAAGGACGGTGTGGAAATCCCGGTCGAGGTCGGCCTCAGCTCGGTGACGACGGCACGCGGGCGCATGGCGCTGGCGTCGGTGGTGGACCTGACGCGACGCAAGCGCGCCGAGATGCGGCTGCGCGACGCGAATGCGCAGCTGGAGGAATTCGCCTATGTGGCCTCGCACGACCTGCGCTCGCCGCTGCGGGGCATCAGCCATCTGGTCGACTTCATCCGGGAAGACCTGCCCGGGGACGCCGATGCCTCGCTCGCCAGCCACCTGGACCGCATGCACGAGCGCATTCACCGCATGGAAAACCTGATCGAGGACCTGCTCGTCTATGCGCGGGCCGGCAAGCGCGCGGGCAAGTACGAGCGCATCGAGGTGGCGGCGCTGGTGGACGACCTCGTCAGCCTCGAGCCGCCGCCGACGACGATGGCCATCGTGACCGACCTGCAGGCGCAGCCCTTCGATGGCGCACGCACGCCGCTGGCCACCGTGCTGCGCAACCTCTACTCGAACGCCATCAAGCACCATGACACCGGGCAGGGCCAGCTGCAGCTGCGCTCGCGCGACGAGGGGGAGTACGTCGTGATCTCGGTGCAGGACGACGGCCCGGGCATTCCCGAGGCGGTTCAGGGCAGGGCGTTTCGCCTATTCCAGACGCTGACGGCCTCCGAGCGCAAGGGCTCCGGGCTCGGGCTGGCGGTCACCAAGCGGCTCGTGGAGGTGCATGGCGGCCGCATCGATCTCGTCTCGCGCGACGGCCAGCGCGGCACCACTTTCGTCGTCCGCTGGCCGCGGTTCATCAGGAGTGACCTGGATGACTGAATCTACGCTCAACGTCCTCGTGGTGGACGACGACGACCTGACGTCGGAGATGGTCGTGCGGGCCCTGCGCAAGGTCCCGGGGCAGTTCCGCGTGCTGGCGGCGGCGGACGGCCAGATCGGGCTGGACATGCTTCGCGGACAAGGGGCCGAGCCGATGAGCCGGCCCTTCATCGTGCTGCTGGACCTCAACATGCCGCGCATGAACGGCTTCGAATTCCTGGCGGCCATCCGCCAGGACGCCCAGCTGCGCGACAGCGTCATCTTCGTATTGACCACGTCGGACTCCGATGCCGACCGCTCGCGCGCCTACCAGGAGCTGATCGCGGGCTATATGGTCAAGTCCGCCGTCGGGCCGCAGTTCAGCAAGCTCGCCGGGCTGCTCAACGAGTTCTCCCGGGTGGTCAAGCTGCCGGCCTAGCGGGTCACCCGGCCTACGGCCGCCCGTGTGCGCGATGCAGCACGCGGCGGCCGGCGGCCAGCCCCATGGGCATGCCCGGTGCGCGCGACGCCGGTTTCGCCAGGTTTCGCCGACCTCCAACGTGGGGGTGGCTGGCTGCCGCTTGGCCGCGAAATCTAAAGCTGCGCCTCTCAATACTTCGCCAAGTCCTTATTTCTGAACACTATTTTCCGCGATACTGTTTATTCATACAGTATGTCGTAAGTGCTTGATTTCATTGCAAAAACGACCCGTCCAACCTTGACCCTGCCTGTTGCGGCGCTTAAAGTGGGAGAAAGTGTTGTTTCGTGGTGAAAAGTGTCGGAAATCGTCTTTCAAGGGGCCTCCAACTTGGTGCTTGACGCCAAGGGGCGCCTGGGCGTTCCTGCGCGGCACCGCGAAGTGCTGCAGCTGCTCTGCGAAGGGCGGCTGACGATCACGAAGCACCCCGACGGCTGCCTGATGCTGTTTCCGAGGCCGACCTGGGAGGTCTTCCGCGACAAGGTCGCGGCGCTGCCGATGTCGGCGGCCGGCTGGAAGCGCGTGTTCCTGGGCAATGCGATGGACGTGGAGATCGACTCGGCCGCGCGCGTGCTGGTCTCGCCCGAGCTGCGCGAGAGCGCCGGGCTGGACAAGGACGTTGTGCTGCTGGGCATGGGCAGCCACTTCGAGCTGTGGGACAAGAAGACGCACGCGGCCCAGGAGGCCGAGGTGTTGGCCGGGCCCATGCCGGATGCACTCAAGGATTTCAGTTTCTGATGGGAACCCAGGTGAACGAGGGCGCCACGTTCCGCCACACGACCGTGCTGCTGGACGAGGCGGTGGAGGGCGTGCTCGCACGCCCGGACGGCGTCTATGTGGACGGCACGTTCGGCCGTGGCGGCCATTCGCGCGCGCTGCTGGCGCGGCTGGGGCCGCAGGGGCGCCTGATCGGCATCGATCGCGACCCGGAGGCCGTGGCGGCCGCAGCGGCGATCACGGACGCGCGCTTCTCCATCGTCCACAGTGGCTTTGCCGACATGGCCGACGAGCTGGCGGCGCTGGGCGTGCACCAGGTCGACGGCGTGTTGCTGGATCTGGGCGTGTCCAGCCCGCAGATCGACAACCCGGCGCGTGGCTTCAGCTTCCGCTTCGACGGGCCGCTGGACATGCGCATGGACACGACGCGCGGCGAAAGCGCGGCGGATTTTCTGGCGCGCGCTGAAGAGCGCGACATCGCACGGGTGATTCGGGACTATGGCGAAGAACGGTTTGCTGGCCAGATTGCAAAGGCGGTTGTTGCTCGCCGAGAAACCGGTGCGCCGCTCACGCGCACCGACGAACTGCGCGAACTCGTGGCTCGCACGGTCAAGACCCGTGAACCCGGGCAAGACCCGGCCACGCGCACCTTTCAAGCTCTTCGGATTCATGTCAACGGCGAGCTTGACCAACTGGACCAGGGACTGAAGTCGGCGCTGCGGCTGCTGGCGCCGGGCGGGCGCTTGAGCGTCATCAGCTTCCATTCGCTGGAGGACCGGCGTGTGAAGCAGTTCATCGCCGCGCACAGCAAGACCGAGGTGGACCGTCGCGCGCCGTTCGCACCGCCGCCGCCGTTGGCATTGAAGGCGCTGGGGCGCGTGATGCCCAGCGACGCCGAGGTGGCGGCCAACCCGCGTTCGCGCTCGGCCGTGCTGCGCATCGCCGAGCGCACCGATGCGCCGCTGAAATGATGCTCCTCGTCCACAGCCCGCTTTGGCCCGCCCTCCGAAGGGACGGCGATGCTTGCCGGTTTGGCCGGCAAGCCCATCGCCATGGCGGGCCGGCTCGGGAGCGGCCCGGCGCTGGGCGCGAAACGACGGGGCGCAAGGGCTGACATGGCCAAGCTCAACCTCGTCCTCATGCTCGCCGTGCTGGTCAGCGGCCTGGCGCTGGTGCACAACGCCTACGAATCGCGGCGCCTGTTCGCCGAGCGTGACCGCACGCAGGCCGAAGGCCAGCGCCTGGCGGCGGATGCGGAGCGGCTGAAGGCCGAGCGCCACGCGCAGGCGACGAATCTGCGCGTCGAGCAGGTCGCGCGTGAGCGGCTGGGCATGCGCGTCATCACGCCGGCTGTCGTGGCGTCGGGGGTGAACCCATGATCCGCGGCGACAAGCAGGCGGGCGCGCGCGCGCTGGGCGCCGGGCGCGGCGTCAGCTACTCGAGCAGCCCGCTGCTGGCGTCCAAGACGCCGTCGTGGCGCTCGCGCTTCCTCGTGGCGCTGCTGGGGCTGGCCTTCATCGGCCTGCTGGCGCGCGCCGTCTACGTGCAGGTGCTGCACAGCGACTTCTTCCAGAAGCAGGGCGAAGCGCGCTACGCGCACACGCTGGAGTTGCCCGCCACGCGCGGCCGCATCAAGGACCGCAGCGGCCAGGTGCTGGCGTCCAGCGTGTCGGTGCCGTCGATCTGGGCGATCCCGAAGGATGTGGACACCGACCCCGACAAGCGCCGCGAGCTGGCCAAGGCGCTGGGCATGTCCGACCGGGAGCTTGCGGCCAAGCTCAACCCCGAATCGCGTTTCGTGTGGCTCAAGCGCCTGGCGGATGACGACACGGGCAAGGCGGTGAAGGCCATCGGCCTCAAGGGCGTGTTCCAGGACCGCGAATACCAGCGCACCTACCCCGAGCGCGAGACGGCGGCGCATGTCGTCGGCTTCACCGGCGCCGAGGACAAGGGTCAGGAGGGCATCGAGCTGGCGTTCCAGAAGGAACTGCAGGGCAGGGAAGGCTCGCGCTCGGTCGTGCGTGACCGCCTGGGCCGCGTGGTGGAAGACATCGGTGACGTCGTGCCGGCAGCCAACGGCCAGGACATCGACCTCTCCATCGACTCCAAGGTGCAGTTCTTCGCCTACCAGCGCGTGCGCGACGCGGTGCTGGAGAACAAGGCCAAGGCCGGCTCCGTCGTCGTGCTGGACGCGCAGAGCGGCGAGGTGCTGGCGCTGGCCAACTACCCCAGCTACGACCCGGGCAACCGCCAGAACCTGTCCGGCGAGCAACTGCGCAACCGCGCGATGACCGACGTGTTCGAGCCGGGCTCGACGATGAAGCCCTTCATCGCCGGCCTGTCGATGGAAACCGGGCGCAGCACGCCCGACACGCTGGTGGACACCGGCAACGGCCGCTACGCCTTCCAGGGCTCGGTCATCAGCGACACGCATGCCCACGGCCTCATCCCCGTGCGCGAGGTCATCAAGTTCTCCAGCAACATCGGCGCCACCAAGCTGGCCATGCAGATGCAGCCGCGCGAGATGCACGAGATGTTCACGGCCATCGGCCTGGGCCAGCGGCCGCAGATCAGCTTCCCCGGCGCCGTCAGCGGCAGGCTGCGCCCCTACAAGACCTGGCGCCCCATCGAGCAGGCCACGATGAGCTACGGCTACGGTCTGTCGGCCTCGCTGTTCCAGCTGGCGCGCGCCTACACGGTGTTCGCACGCGATGGCGAGATCATCCCCGTCAGCATGCTGCGCCAGCCGCACGACCACCCCGTGCCCGGCATCCGCGTCTTTTCACCGAAGGTCACGCAGGACCTGCGCCTGATGCTGCAGGCCGCCGCCGGCCCTGGCGGCACGGCGCCCGAGGCCCAGGTCCCCGGCTACAGCGTGGGCGGCAAGAGCGGCACCGCGCACAAGCAGGAAGGCAAGGGTTACGCCAGCCACAAGTACCGCTCCTGGTTCGTCGGCATCGCGCCCATCGGCAAGCCGCGCATCGTCGTGGCCGTCATGGTGGACGAGCCGACGGCCGGCAACTATTTCGGCGGCAAGGTCGCCGGCCCCGTGTTCAGCCAGGTCACGGCGCAGACGCTGCGCCTGCTGGGCGTGCAACCCGACCTGGACGTCAAGAGCCAGATCGTCGCCAACAAGAACGCCGTGGCCACCGAAGAAAGCTTCTGATGCTCACCCGCCTCAAATCCCCCGACGCTGCCGCCCGCTGGCTCGCCGAATGGTGCACCGGCACGCTGCGCACCGACAGCCGCCAGGTCCAGCCGGGCGATGCCTTCATCGCCTGGCCCGGCTACGCCCGCGATGGGCGTGAGTTCGTGGCCGATGCACTGGCCGCAGGCGCGGCCACCTGCCTGGTGGAAGAGGCCGATGTCGACCGTTTCGGCTTCGTGGACGCCCGGGTCGCGTCGCTGCCCGGCCTGAAGGCCCGCACCGGCGAGATCGCCGCGGCCTTCTTCGGCCGGCCCACCGAGGCGCTGGACGTCATCGCCGTCACCGGCACCAACGGCAAGACCTCGTCGGCCTGGTGGATCGCGCAGGCGTCGGCGGTGCTGAACAAGCGCTGCGGCGTCGTCGGCACCCTGGGCATCGGCGAGCCGCCCAAGCTGGACTACAACGGCCTGACCACGCCCGACCCCGTGCTGCTGCAGGCCGCCTTCGCCCGCATGCGCGACCAGGGCTTTGCGGCCTGCGCCATCGAGGCGTCGAGCATCGGCATCGTCGAAGGGCGGCTCGCCGGCAGCGCCATCCGCGTCGCCGTGTTCACGAACTTCACGCAGGACCACCTCGACTACCACGGCGACATGGACGCCTACTGGCGGGCCAAGCGTGCGCTGTTTGGCTTCCCCGGTCTGCGTGCGGCCGTCGTCAACCTGGACGACGCCAAGGGCGACGCGCTCGCAGCAGAACTGACGGCGCTGGACGTCTGGACCACCGGCGTCGAGCGACAGGACGCACGCCTGACCGCGCGTGGCCTGCACTACACCGGCGAGGGCCTGGCCTTCACGCTGCACGAGGGTGCTGAGGCCATCGCGGTGCAGACCGGCCTGATCGGCGACTACAACGCCGCCAACCTGCTGGGCGTGGCCGGTGCGCTGCGCGCGCAAGGCCATGCGCTGGCCGACGTGGCCCGTGCGCTGGCGCGCGTGACGCCGGTGCCCGGCCGCATGCAGCGCGTGGGCAACGGCCGCGAGCTGCCGCAGGTCGTTGTCGACTACGCGCACACGCCGGATGCGCTGGACAAGGCGCTGTCGGCGCTGCAGGGCCTGGCCCAGGCGCGCGGCGGCGAGCTGGTCTGCGTGTTCGGCTGCGGCGGCGACCGCGACCGTGGCAAGCGCCCGCAGATGGGCGCCATCGCCGCGAAGCTGTCGGGCCGCGTCGTCGTGACGACCGACAACCCGCGCACCGAGGTGCCGGCGCAGATCCTGGCCGACATCACGGCCGGCGCGCCCGGTGCGACCGTCATCGAGGCCCGCGAGGAAGCCATCCGTGCGGCCATCACCGAGGCCGGCGCGCGCGACATCGTGCTCATCGCCGGCAAGGGCCATGAGGACTATCAAGAAGTGCTGGGCGTGCGCCGGCCGTTCTCCGACGTCGCCGAGGCGCGCGCGGCGCTGCTGGAAAGGTCGGGGCTTTGAACTTCCTGACCCTCTCAGACGCGCAGGCGCTGCTGCCCGGCTCCACGCTGGTCGGCGACGGCGCGACCGGCTTCGCCCGCGTGCACAGCGACACCCGCACGCTGCGCGCCGGCGACCTGTTCGTCGCGCTGCGCGGCGAGCGCTTCGACGCGAACGATTTCCTCGCACAGGCGAAGGCCGCTGGCGCCGTGGCAGCGCTGGCCGAGCGCGGCCTGCTTGAAGCCGGCCTGCCCGGCCTGCTGGTGCCCGACGCCAAGGCCGCGCTGGGCCAGCTCGCCGCCGCCTGGCGTCGCCAGCAGCAGTTGCCGGTCATCGCCGTCACCGGCTCCAACGGCAAGACGACGACGACGCAGATGATCGCCAGCATCCTGCGCGCCTGGGTGGGCGATGACGCGCTGGCCACCGAGGGCAACTACAACAACGACATCGGCGTGCCGCTCACACTCTTGCGCCTGCGCCATGACGAAGAGCGCAGCCACCGCGCCGCCGTCGTCGAGCTGGGCATGAACCACCCCGGCGAGATCGCGCCGCTGGCCGCGATGACGGCGCCCACCGTGGCGCTGGTCAACAACGCGCAGCGCGAGCACCAGGAGTTCATGGCGACCGTCGAGGCCGTCGCGCGCGAGAACGGCGCGGTGCTGCACGCCCTGTCGCCCAGCGGCTGCGCCGTGTTTCCCGCCGAGGACGCCTGCGCGCCGATCTGGTTCGAGATGGCCGGCGCCCGCCCGCACCTGACCTTCGCGTTGCGCGGCGAGGCCGACGTGACCGGCGCCGCCCAGTGGCAGGGTTCGCACTGGGCACTGGAGCTGCACACGCCGGCTGGCACCGTGCCCGTCGCGTTGGCGATGGCCGGCGAGCACAACGTGCGCAACGCGCTGGCCGCAGCCGCCTGTGCGCTGGCCGCCGGCGCGCCGCTGTCGGCCATCCGGCAGGGCCTGGAAGCCTTCCGCGCCGTGAAGGGCCGCTCCGAACTCAAGCGCGACGCGCAGGGCCGCACCCTCATCGACGACAGCTACAACGCCAACCCCGACAGCGTGCGCGCCGCCATCGATGTGCTGGCCGGCCTGCCGGGCGAGAGCTGGCTCGTGCTCGGCGACATGGGCGAGGTCGGCAACGACGGCCCGGCCTTCCACCGCGAAGTGGGTGCCTACGCGGCCGAGCGCGGCATTGCGCACCTCTGGACGGCCGGCAGCGCCGCCCGCGACGCTGCGGCGGCCTACGGCCCGAATGCGCGCGCGTTTGAGAACACGGCCGCGCTGATTGCGGCCCTCACGGAACAACCCGGCGTGAGCCAGACCCTGGTCAAGGGCTCGCGCTTTATGAAGATGGAACAAGTGGTCGCTGCATTGCAAACCGCACGAGACGGAGGCCCGCATGCTGCTTAGCCTCGCCCAATGGCTGCAAGGCCTCTACCCGGATCTGGGCTTTCTGCGGATCTTCAACTACATCACCTTCCGCGCCGTCATGGCCGCGATGACGGCGCTGCTGATCGGCCTGGCCTTCGGGCCCTGGGTCATCCGCCGCCTGACCGCGATGAAGATCGGCCAGCCCGTGCGCGCCTACGGCGTGCAGGCCCACCTCGCCAAGAGCGGCACGCCGACCATGGGCGGCGTGCTGGTGCTGATCGGCATCGGCGTGTCCACGCTGCTGTGGTTCGACTGGAGCAACCGCTTCGTGTGGGTGGTGATGCTGGTCACGATGGGCTTCGGCGCCGTGGGCTGGGTGGACGACTGGCGCAAGGTCGTCGACAAGAACCCCGAGGGCATGCGCAGCCGCGAGAAGTTCTTCTGGCAGTCGCTGATCGGCCTGTTCGCCGCCATCTACCTCGCGTTCAGCGTGTCGGAGACCAGCTTCCTGGGCGTCGTGCAGCTGTTCTTCCGCTGGATCTCCAGCGGCTTCTCGACGGACCTGCCGCCGAAGGCCGACCTGCTGATCCCGTTCTTCAAGACCATCTCCATGCCGCTGGGCGTGTGGGGCTTCGTCGCGCTGGCGTACTTCGTCATCGTCGGCACCAGCAACGCGGTGAACTTCACCGATGGCCTGGACGGCCTGGCCATCATGCCGGTGGTGCTGGTGGGTTCGGCGCTGGGGCTGTTCGCCTATCTCACCGGCTCCTCGGTGTTCGCCAAATACCTGCTGCTGCCCTACATCCCCGGGGCCGGCGAGTTGCTGATCTTCTGCGCGGCGATGTCGGGTGCGGGCCTGGCCTTTCTGTGGTTCAACGCCCACCCGGCCCAGGTCTTCATGGGTGACGTCGGTGCGCTCGCACTGGGCGGCGGCCTGGGCACGCTGGCCGTCATCACGCGCCAGGAAATCGTGCTGGGCATCATGGGCGGCATCTTCGTGGCCGAAGTGCTGAGCGTCATGCTGCAGGTGAGCTGGTTCAAGTTCACGAAAAAGCGCTTTGGCGAGGGGCGGCGCATCTTCAAGATGGCGCCGCTGCACCACCACTTCGAGAAGAGCGGCTGGAACGAGACGCAAGTCGTCATCCGCTTCTGGATCATCACCATGCTGCTGTGCCTCGTCGGCCTGGCCAGCCTGAAGCTCCGGTAAGCCGCGATGAAGCTGGACCTGCCACAACTCTTCGAGCAGCGCGTGCTCGTGCTGGGCCTCGGGGACTCCGGTCTCGCGATGGCCCGCTGGTGTGCGCGCTTCGGCGCGCAGGTCACGGTGTGGGACTCGCGCGCCCAGCCACCGCAGCTCGCGGCGCTGGGTGACACGGCCGCCTTCATCACCGGCGAGCTGACGGCCGAGCAGGTCGCCGGCTTCAACGCCGTGTTGAAGAGCCCGGGCCTGTCGCCGCTGGATGCGCGGCTGAAGGCCGTCTACGAACACGGCCCGGCCGTGCGCGGCGAGCTCGACCTGTTCGCCGATGCGCTGGCCGCACTGAAGGCTCAGCATGGCTACGCGCCCGCCGTGCTGGCCATCACCGGCACCAACGGCAAAACCACCACCACCTGCATGACCGGCCTGCTCGCCGAGCGTGCCGGCAAGCGGGTGGCCATCGCCGGCAACATCGGCCCCACCTTGCTGGACACGCTGACCGAGGCGCTGGCGCAGGAGCCCGACCCGGCGCCGGCCGACGTGCCGGCTGAGGCCGAACCTGCGGTGCTGGCCGAGGTCACCGACGTGCCCCTGGGTGACGACGATGCGGCAGAGGCCACCGACGACAACGGCGAGGTGGCCCAGGAGGCCGAGCGCGCAGCAGACATCGCCGCGTTGTCTGACATTGACGCGCCGCTGCCCATCGACCCGCCCCCGCCGCGTGGCCCGGTGTTCGAGACCTTGCCGGAAGTCTGGGTGCTGGAGCTGTCCAGCTTCCAGCTCGACGGCGTGAGCAACTTCGAGCCCACGGCTGGCGCCGTGCTGAACCTGACGCAAGACCACCTCGACTGGCATGGCGACATGGCCGCCTACGGCCGCGCCAAGGCCCGCATCTTCGGTCGCGAGTCCGTCATCGTCGCCAACCGCGACGACGCCGAGGTCGAGGGCCTCGTGCCGCAGCCGGTGTTCGTGAAGGGCTCGCGCGGCAAGCCCGGCCGCACGGTGTCGCGTCGCGTCGTGCGCTTCGGCCTGAATGCGCCGACCGCACCGGGTGACTTCGGCCTCGTCGACGAAGGCGGCCTGGCCTGGCTGGTGCGCGCCCGCGAGCTGGACCCGACGATCAAGAAGCGCAAGGGCGATGAGGCCGAGCCGCTCGTCATCCAGCGCTTGATGCCCGCCGATGCGCTGCGCGTGCGCGGCCGCCACAACGCCGCCAACGCGCTGGCCGCGCTGGCGCTCGCCACGGCGGCTGGCTGCGAGCTGGCGCCCATGCTGCACGGCCTGCGCGAGTACCGCGGCGAGCCGCACCGTGTGGAGCCGGTGGGCACCATCGATGGCGTGGAGTTCTATGACGACTCCAAGGGCACCAATGTCGGCGCCACGGTGGCCGCGATCTCGGGGTTGGGCGCGGACCGCGCGCCGGCCAAGCTGGTGCTCATCCTCGGCGGTGACGGCAAGGGGCAGGACTTCGCGCCGCTGGCGGCCGGTGTGCAGCAGCATGCCCGCGCCGTCGCGCTGATCGGGCGCGACGCGCCGCAGATCGAGGCGGCGCTCGTGAACACCGGCGTGCCCATGCAGCGCCACGAAACGCTGGAAGCCGCCACGGCCTGGTGCCTGGCGCAGGCGCAATCCGGCGACAGCGTGCTGCTGAGCCCGGCCTGCGCGAGCCTGGACATGTTCAGGAACTACGCCCACCGCGCCGAGGTGTTCGTGGCCACCGTGCAGCAGCTGGCGGACGACCGCGGGGTGGCCTTGTGAACGCCACGCTGAGCCACTTCACGACCCGGCTGCAGGCGCTGTGGCGGCGCGACGGCAGCGAGGACGCCAGCGTGCCGGTGCGCGACTGGGTGTCGACATCGGCGGGCCGCCCGACGCGGCTGCAGGGCTTTGACATCACGCTGGTCTGGGTGGTGCTCGCGTTGATGGCCTTCGGCCTGCTGATGGTCTATTCCGCCTCCATCGCGCTGCCGGACAGCCCGCGCTTCGCGAAGTACCTGCCCACGCATTTCCTGACCCGCCACGTGGTGGCCATCGGCTTCGGGCTGCTGGGGGGGCTGGTCACCGTGCAGATTCCGGTCTCGCTGTGGGAGCGTTACGCGCCCTGGGTTTTCGTCGTGGCGCTGGCGTTGCTGGTGGCCGTGCTGATTCCGGGCCTGGGCAAGGTCGTGTACGGCGCGCGGCGCTGGATCCCGCTGGGCGTCATGAACTTCCAGCCGTCCGAGCTGGCCAAGTTCGGCATTGCGCTGTACGCGGCCAACTACATGATGCGCAAGATGGACGCCCGGGAGAACTTCTTCCGGGCCGTCACGCCGATGGCCATCTCGCTGGCCTTCGTCGGCCTGCTGCTGCTGGCCGAGCCGGACATGGGCGCCTTCATGGTCATCGCGGCGATCGCGATGGGCATCCTGTTCCTGGGCGGCGTCAACGGCCGCATGTTCTTCCTGATCGTCGCGGTGCTGCTGGGCGCGTTCGTGCTGATGATCACGCTCAGCGACTTCCGCCGCGAGCGCATCTTTGCCTACCTCAACCCCTGGGACGAGAAGTACGCGCAGGGCAAGGCCTACCAGCTGACGCACAGCCTCATCGCGTTCGGCCGTGGCGAGTGGTTCGGGCAGGGCCTGGGCGGCAGCGTCGAGAAGCTGCACTACCTGCCCGAAGCCCACACCGACTTCCTGCTGGCCGTCATCGGCGAGGAGCTGGGCTTCGTCGGCGTGGCGGTCGTGATCCTCGCGTTCTTCTGGCTGACCCGCCGCTGCTTCCTCATCGGCCGCCAGGCCATCGCGCTGGACCGCGTGTTCGCGGGCCTGTACGCCCAGGGCATCGGCATCTGGATGGGCGGCCAGGCCTTCATCAACATGGGCGTGAACCTGGGCGCGCTGCCGACCAAGGGCCTGACGCTGCCGTTGATGAGCTTCGGCGGCTCGGCCATCCTGATGAACTGTGTGGCATTGGCCGTCGTGTTGCGGATCGACCTGGAAAACAGGCAACTCATGCGTGGAGGCCGGTCATGAGCGGCAAGCACCTTGTCGTCATGGCGGCCGGCACGGGTGGGCATGTCATCCCGGGCCTGGCCGTGGCCGAAGAAATGCAGCGCCGCGGCTGGACGGTGTCGTGGATCGGCACGCCGCATGGCATGGAGAACCGGCTGGTGCCGGCGCGCGGCATCGAGCTCGATGCGCTGCCGTTTGCCGGCATGCGGGGCAAGGGCCTGAAGCATGCGCTGCGTGGCGTGGTCGGCTTCTTCAAGGCGTTCGCGCAGGCGCGCGGCGTCTATGCCAGGCGGGGCGCCACGGCCGTGCTGGGCATGGGCGGCTATGTCTGCGTGCCGGCGGGGCTGGCGGCGGTGTTCGGCAACCGGCCGCTGCTGCTCGTCAATGCCGACGCCGCCATGTTGAAGAGCAACCTGGCGCTCAAGCCCTTCGCGCAGCGCATCGCCTTCGGCTTCGACGGCGTTGCTGCGGCGTCGACGCACGGGGCGGTCGTCAGCGGCAACCCGGTGCGCGCCGAGATCGAGGCGCTGCCCGTGCCGGCCGAGCGTCTGGCCGACCCGGCCCGTGCCTCGGGGCCGCTGCGGCTGCTGGTGCTGGGCGGCTCGCTGGGCGCGCGCGCGTTGAACCAGGTGTTGCCCCAGACGCTGGCGCTGTGGCCCGCGGAGCAACGCCCGCAGGTACTGCACCAGGCCGGACAGGATCATCTGGGCGCCGTCTGGCAGGCCTATACCGACGCCGGCCTGGCGGCCGAAGTGCGGCCATTCATCGACGACATGGCGGCCGCGCTGGCCTGGGCCGATGTCGTCGTGTGCCGCGCCGGCGCGATCACGGTCAGCGAGCTGTGCGCGGCCGGTTGCGCTGCCGTGCTGGTGCCGCTGGTGGTCAGCACCACCTCGCACCAGCGCGACAACGCCATCTTCATGGCCCAGCACGGCGCGGCCATCCACCTGCCGCAGGCCGAACTCACGGCCGCGCGGCTGCATGAGTTGCTGGCGGGGCTGGACCGCAGCGCGCTGCTGGCGATGGCGGAGAAGGCCCGCTCGCTGGCACGCCCGCGCGCGGCGGCCCGCGTGGCGGATGAAATCGAGGGCATGGTGAAGTGAAGCACGCCGTTCAGAAACTGCATTTCGTGGGCATCGGCGGCGCCGGCATGAGCGGCATCGCGGAGATCCTGCACAACCTCGGCTTCGAGGTCAGCGGCTCCGACGCCGCCGAGAGCGCCACCACGCAGCGCCTGCGCTCGCTGGGCCTGCGCGTGGAGATCGGGCACGCCGCCCCGCACATCGGCGACGCGCAGGCGCTGGTCACCAGCACGGCTGTGGCTGCCGACAACCCGGAGGTGCTCGCGGCACGTGCCCGTCATGTCCCGGTGGTGCCGCGCGCCGTGATGCTGGCCGAGCTGATGCGCCTGCGCCGGGGTGTCGCCATCGCCGGCACTCACGGCAAGACGACGACCACGTCGCTGGTCACGGCCATCCTGGTCGAGGCGGGCATGGACCCGACCTTCGTCATCGGCGGCAAGCTCAATGCGGCAGGCGCCAACTCCCGCCTGGGGCAGGGCGAGTTCATCGTCGTCGAGGCGGACGAGAGCGACGCGTCCTTCCTGAAGCTCAGCCCCGTGCTGGCCGTCGTCACGAACATCGACGAAGACCACATGGACACCTACGGGCATTCGGTGGAGAAGCTGCACGAGGCCTTCGTCGAGTTCCTGCACCGCATGCCGTTCTACGGCGCGGCGGTGGTGTGTGCCGACGACGCGGGCGTGCAGGCCATCCTCGGCCGCATCGAGCGGCCGGTCGTCAGCTATGGCCTGGCGGACGGCGTCAGCGTGCAGGCGTTGCAGGTGCGTGCACTGGCCGGGGCACAGATGAGCTTCACCTGCCGGCGCGAGGGCGCGGCCGATCTCGACGTGCTGCTGAACCTGGCCGGCGAGCACAACGTGCGCAACGCGCTGGCGGCGATCGCCGTCGCGACGGAGCTGGGCTGCGACGACGTGGCCATCCAGAAGGGCCTGGCCAATTTCTCGGGCGTGGGTCGCCGTTTTGAAAAGCATGGCCGCTGGCCCGCCGCCGATGGCGGCCAGTTCGACCTCATCGACGACTACGGCCATCACCCTGTCGAGATGGCCGCCGTGCTGGCGGCTGCGCGCGGGGCCTACCCCGGCCGTCGACTGGTGCTGGCGTTCCAGCCACATCGCTACACGCGGACGCGGGACTGCTTTGCCGACTTCGTTCGGGTGATGCAGGGTGCCGACGTGGTGCTGCTGACCGAGGTGTACTCGGCCGGCGAGGCGCCGATCGACGGCGCCACGGGCACGGCGCTTGCCAAGGCCGTCGGTACTCCGCATTTCGTGCGCGCCGTGGCCGACATGCCTGCCGCGCTTGCCGCACTGGCGCGTGATGGCGACGTCGTCATCGGCATGGGCGCGGGCTCGATGAGCGGCCTGCCGGCCCTCGTCGCGGGACATTTCCAAGGAGGTGCAGCATGACTGCTCCCATCGATCTGAACATTGATGCCGCAGCGCTCGGCAAGGTGGCCGTGCTGTTCGGCGGCCACAGCGCAGAACGCCCGGTGTCGCTGATGAGCGGCAACGGCGTGCTCGCGGCACTGCGATCCATCGGCGTTGATGCCCACGCCTTCGACCCGGCCGAGCGGCCGCTGCAGGCGCTCAAGGACGAGGGCTTCGCGCGCGCCTTCATCGCACTGCATGGCCGCGGCGGCGAAGACGGCACGGTGCAGGGCGCGCTGGAATGGCTGGGCATTCCGTACACCGGCTCGGGCGTGACGGCGTCTGGCGTGGCCATGGACAAGACCATGACCAAGCGTGTCTGGGCCAACGAGGGCCTGTCCACGCCGCAATACCTGGCACTGACGCGCGCGGAGCTGACGCGCGAGCGCATCCGCTGCATCCCCGACGAACTGGGGCTGCCCGTCGTCGTGAAGCCGCCGCACGAGGGCAGCAGCATCGGCATCACCAAGGCGGCCGGCTATTCCGACATGCAGGGCGCGGTGGATCTCGCGCTGGGCTTCGACGACGAACTGCTGTTCGAGCAGTGCATCGACGGCCCCGAGGTCACCTGTGCCGTCCTCGGCCAGGGCGATGCGGCGATGGCGCTGCCGGTGGTCGAGATCCGCGCCGAGGGCGGCGACTACAGCTACGAGAACAAGTACGTCTCCAACGACACGAAGTACCTGTTCGGCACGCTGCCGGCCGCGCTGGAAGCGCAGATCCAGCAACTCGTGCTGAAGGCCTACCGCCTGCTGGGCTGCCGTGGTTGGGGGCGGGCCGACCTGATGCTGCGCCGGCAGGACATGAAGCCCTTCCTGCTGGAGATGAACACCAGCCCGGGCATGACCTCGCATTCGCTGGTGCCCAAGGCGGCGCAGGCCGTCGGCATCGACTACCCGCACCTGTGCCTGTGGCTGCTGTCGCAGGCCCGCCTGGATCGCGCTTGAACTGATGAACTCCGCCGCCGCCACGGTCGCGCTGCCCCCGGACATCCGCCTGATGAATGCGGTGTCGGGGCTGCTCGCCATTGCCATGCTGGCGACGGCGGCGTGGGGCCTGGTGCGTTGGGTGGTGCGACTGCCGGCGTTCAACTTCCGGGCCATTCAGGTCGAGGGCGACGTGAGCCGAAACGGCGTGGCGTCGCTGCGTGCAAATGCGCTGCCCCGCCTGCACGGCTCCTTCCTCAGCATGGATCTGGTGCAGGGCCGCGCGGCCTTCGAGGCCGTGCCTTGGGTGCGCCATGCGCAACTGCAGCGCAGCTGGCCGCTGCGGCTCAAGGTCACGCTGGAGGAGCACCGCCCGGCGGCCTACTGGGAAGCGCGCCCCGATGGCGCCGATGCGGCGACAGAGGCGACGGCGGATCGTGCGCTGGTCAACACCTTTGGTGAAGTGTTCCGGGCCAGCCTCGACGATCTGGAGGGCGAGGAGTTGCCGGTGCTGGCCGGCCCGCCGCACACGGCCGGCGACATGTTGCGCATGTGGCGTGCGCTGCAGCCCGCGACCGACAAGCTGGGCGAGCGGCTGGAGCGCCTGGACCTGTCGGGGCGTGGCTCCTGGCGCGCCACCTTCGCCAGTGGTCCCGTCATCGAGCTGGGCCGGGGCGCTCAGGCAGAGGTGGTCGAGCGCTTCGATCAGTTTGCGCGCTCCGTTTCGCAGGTCACGTCGACGTATCACAGCCCGCTGCTGTCGGCCGATCTGCGTCATGCCGATGGCTATGCCGTCCGGCTGCGCGGCGTGACGACACAGATCTCGGGTAAACCCGTAAATAGAAAACGTTGAGGACAGACATGGCCAAGGAATACAAGGATTTGGTCGTCGGGCTGGATATCGGGACCGCCAAGGTCATGGCGGTGGTGGCCGAGGTTTTGCCGGATGGTGAATTGCGCATCGCCGGCCTGGGGGTTGCCCCGTCCCACGGCCTGAAGCGGGGTGTGGTCGTGAATATTGACGCCACCGTCCAGTCCATCCAGCAGGCCCTGAAAGAGGCCGAAATGATGGCGGACTGCAAAATTTCCCGGGTTTACACCGGGATTACCGGTAGCCATATCCGGGGCCAGAACTCCACCGGCATGGTCATCGTGCGCGACAAGGAGGTGACGCCGGTGGATGTGACCCGGGTGGTCGAAACCGCCAAGGCCATCAATATCCCGAACGACCAGCGGCTGCTGCTGGTGGAGCCGCAGGAATTTGTCATCGACGGCCACGAGGTCAAGGAGCCCATCGGCATGAGCGGTGGGCGGCTGGAAGTCAAGGTCCATATCGTGACCGGCGCCCAGAGTGCGGCAGAAAACATCGTCAAATGTGTGCGCCGGTGCGGGCTCGAAGTCGATCAGCTGGTTTTGAACCCGAGCGCGTCCAGCCATGCGGCGCTGACCGCCGACGAGCGCGACCTGGGGGTTGCGCTGGTGGATATCGGCGCCGGCACCACCGATGTCGCCATATTCACGGGAGGCTCGATCCGCCATACCGCCGTCATTCCGATTGCTGGTGACCTGATCACCTCCGATATTGCGATGGCGCTGCGCACGCCGACCAAGGACGCCGAGGAAATCAAGGTCGAATATGGCGTGGCCAAGCAACTGCTGGCCGACCCGTCCGACCAGGTCGAGGTGCCGGGTCTGGGAGACCGCAGCCCGCGCATGCTGTCCAAGCAGGCGCTGGCCGGCGTCATCGAGCCGCGCGTCGAGGAAATCTTTTCACTCGTTCACCAGGTCATCCGGGAATCCGGTTACGAAGAATTGCTGTCGTCCGGCATCGTGCTGACCGGCGGCTCCGCCGTCATGCCAGGCATGGTGGAGCTCGCCGAGGATATTTTTCTAAAACCTGTCCGCCGAGGGCTTCCCACCTATTCCGGGGCTCTTTACGACATGGTCGCCAATCCCCGTTCCGCGACCGTCATGGGCTTGCTGGAAGAAGCGCGACTGTCACGCAGCCGGGGTTTCAAGGCCGCGCAGCAGGCGGGCTCGGTGCAAACGCTGCTCGGACGCGTCAAAGATTGGTTCATGGGAAATTTTTGATCGCCATGAGCCAGATTTTTTGTTTCAGGAACTAGTCATCCATTGAGTGCCACGGCACAATTGCACCAGTTAGGAGGTTGTTATGCCCATCGAGATGATCGAAGAGTTTGACCAAGGCACCCAAATCAAGGTGATCGGGGTCGGTGGTGGTGGCGGCAACGCCGTGGACCACATGATCGCCCAGGGCGTTCAAGGCGTCGAATTCATCTGCGCCAATACCGATGCCCAAGCGCTGAACCGCTCCAAGGCGGATCAGTTGCTGCAACTCGGCTCCACCGGCCTGGGCGCTGGCGCGAAACCCGAAATGGGCAAGTCGGCGGCTGAAGAGGCCGAAAATCGCATTCGCGAATCCATCGCCGGCGCCAATATGCTGTTCATCACCGCCGGCATGGGTGGCGGTACCGGCACCGGTGCGGCACCCGTGATTGCGCGCATCGCCAAGGAAATGGGCATCCTGACGGTGGGCGTTGTCACCAAGCCGTTCGAATTCGAAGGCGGCCGGCGCGCCAAGGCGGCGGATGCCGGCCTGGCCGAACTGGAAGCCAATGTCGACTCGCTGATCGTCGTTTTGAACGACAAGCTGCTCGACGTGCTGGGCGATGACGTCACGCAAGATCAAGCCTTCGCCCATGCCAATGACGTGCTGAAGAACGCCGTTGGCGGCATTTCCGACATCATTCACATCCCCGGCCTCGTCAACGTCGACTTCGAAGACGTGAAGACCGTCATGAGCGAGCCGGGCAAGGCGATGATGGGCACGGCCCAGGCGACCGGCCCGGATCGCGCGGCCAAGGCAGCCGAGGCGGCCGTGGCCTGCCCGCTGCTGGAAGGCATCGACCTGTCGGGCGCGCGCGGCGTGCTGGTGCTGATCGCCGCTGGCCGCAGCAACTTCAAGCTGAGCGAGTCGCGCAACGCGATGAACGCCATCAAGCGCTACGCGTCCGAGGAAGCCCACGTCATCTTCGGTACGGCCTATGACGAGAGCCTGGGCGACGCGCTGCGCGTGACGGTCATCGCCACGGGTCTGACGGCCGGCCGCGCTCGCCAGCAGGCGCCGCTGCAGGTCGTCCAGACGCAGCAGGTCGTGCGCAACGGCACCGACGGCATGCCCATGCCCGTGCTGACGCAGACCGTGGCGATGGCCGCGCCAGCGGTGGCGCCGGCCAATGTGGGCCTGGGCCTGGGTGACTTCGCCAACGCCAATGTGCCCAGCGTGTGGCGCCATGGCCGCTCGGGCAGCGCAGCCGCCAAGGTCGAGGCGCTGTCGTCCAACGGCATGGACGAAATCGAGATCCCGGCCTTCCTGCGCAAGCAGGCGGACTGAGCTCCTCCAGCAACGCACCACCTCCCGTTGACAGCAAGGGCAGGCCCGCAACGGCCTGCCCTTTTTCTTTGCCGCGTGCCGGTCAGGCGGGCTGGTCGGCCGCCAGGAAATGCGCCGTCTGCGCGATGACCGCTGCGTCTGCCAGCAGCCGGCGGTGGCCGAGGTTGGCGGTCTGCACGAGCGTCGAACCGGGCCAGGCGGCGTGCAACGCCGTCGCCGCCGCGAAGGGCACGGTGCGGTCCTGCAGGTCGTGCAGGATCAGGCCTGGGTGCCGCAGGCCGCTGTGCAGGCGATCGAGATCGACGCGGCCCAGCGGCGCGCCGATGAACCGCTCCACCCAGCCGGCAAACGCGGCCGCATCGGCCGGCCCCAGGCCATGCAGGTCGGCCTGCCACTTGACCATGGGCGTCAGCGACGAAGGACCGGCCAGGTGCACGCTGCGCGCGACCTGCAGCCCGTCGGCGAAGGCCAGCAGGGCTGCCGCAGAGCCCATCGAATGGCCGACGACGCCATGCACGGGGCCGCAGTCCGCCGCGATCGCCCGCAACGCCCGACCCGCATGCACCACGCTGGCGGCCTGGCCGCCCGAGTCGCCGTGGGCGGGCAGGTCGAACAGCGTGGCAGAAAAGCCGGCCTTCACCAGCGCCTGGGCGATGTCGAGCAGATGGGCGCCGCGGCTGTTCCAGCCATGCACCAGCAGCACGCGCGGGCCGGTGCCGAGCGTCCAGCGCGCCAGCTTCAGGCCTTCGTGTCGCAGCGGCGGTTCGGCGGCGCCAGCCAGCGCCGCCTGCTCTTGCGCGGTCAGCGGCACCCGCTCAGGCGTCGAGAACGCATGGCGTGCAGCGGCCAGCCGATGGTCGGCCGACGCGGTTGGCGGCAGGGTGGCGTCCATGCGGGTGCTCCTCAGCGCACGTAGGCCGGCGTGGCGCTCGACAGGCTCGCCTTGACCTGCCGGCTGATGTCGTCGGCCAGCACTTCGGCGGCACCGTCCTGCAGGGCGGCCAGCGCGGCCTGGGCGACCGC
>JACCDX010515136.1_pt1 | contig 20072 bp, 16 predicted proteins | sample 7449681 | NCBI WGS metagenome assembly JACCDX01 (sample SAMN15323450, study PRJNA562643) | freshwater metagenome | isolation source: river surface water | place: USA:Blue River Watershed | collected 2017-08-18
AAATTCTTTTTATTCATCAAAACTTTCCTGGTCAATTTAGAAGCTTGGCGCCATTCATGAATAAGCGTGGACATGAAGTGGCCATCATGATGGACAAGAAAAATAGGGGAGATCGAAAGTTCCCTGCATACATCAAAGACTATTCTTATGATTCGCCAGGTGGACCTGGGCAAGCTACACACCACTATTTAAAACCATTTGAGGGGAACGTAAGACGTGGTCAGATAGTATTTAAAAGATTAATTGAAATAAGAAACGAATTTATACCTGACATTGTGGTGGGTCACTCCGGGTGGGGAGAGTTACTCTACGTAAAGGAGGCGCTGCCCAATTGCAAAGTTTTGGCATTTTCTGAGTACTTCTTTCAGCCGCGAGATGCAGACATTGGTTTTGATCCCGAGTTCCCTAGTTCAATAGATGACGTATTAAGAACGACAACAAGGAATGCTGTTAACTGGCAAACTTTACATGCAGTTGATTGGATGCTGATGCCAACAGCATGGCAAGCAAGTACACACCCTGTGGAGTTTTTAAAAAAATCAACGGTTATCTTTGACGGTGTTGATACACAAAACCTAAAACCTAATCCAAGCGCAACATTTACAACACTTGAAGGTAAAGAATTCAAATATGGTGATGAAATAATCACCTTCATTAATAGAAACTTTGAACCCTATCGAGGCTTTCATGTCTTTTACAGAGCATTGCCGGAAATACTCAAACAACGACCAAACGCCCATGTACTGATGATTGGTGGTGGTGGTGTTTCATATGGAAATGGACCAAAAGAAGGTGGGACATGGCGAGAAAAATTAGAAAAAGAAGTTGGGAACGCCATACCGCAAGATAGAGTTCATTGGACAGGTCGGCTTGAATATGCACAACTTGTCTCTGCTTTACAAATATCTCGGGCGCATGTGTACTTAACATACCCTTTTGTGCAAAGCTGGTCGATGGTAGAGGCGCTGGGTCTTGGCGCCTTAGTTGTTGGAAGCCGCACTTCACCTGTTCAAGAATTTATACAAAGTGAACAGACAGGACTACTGTTTGATTTCTTTGATCAAAAACAGCTTGTAGAAAAAACTGTTGCGGCATTGAGCAATCCAGAAAGATACAAAGAAACAAGAATCAGAGCGCGACAATTCATACAAGAAAACTACGACATCAAAACAATCTGTTTGCCAAAACAAGCTGAACTCATAGAAAGCGTAGCAAAAACAGGCAAAGCACCAATTGAATGGGACACTGCAGACACTGAGGTAATCAGACATGCTGAACGCGATTCAGTTATTCGAAAGTTTGCAGAAATAGGTAAAGTGAACTCAAATAGAACAAATATAAATAACGATTTAAAGCAGAATGCAAAACAAAAAACTTCTTCAGAAATAACAAAGCAAGACAAACCGCAGTTAATAGCTTTTAAGCCAACTCAAGAAAAAGCTAAATTACTTGTTCGGATGTGCTCATTTGTTCCCGCATTTATGGACGTTAGAACAGTAAAGCCACTAGAAGCTATGGCCAAAATAGAAGGGGTACGAACAGAATTGATAGAGAAAGTGATTCAGTTTGGAATGGATCAAAAGGTACTAACCGAAGACGCAGGAAAAATATTAATAATTCAAAGACACATTCCTCCACCAGGAAATGTATGGATAGAAGCAGTAAAAAAACTATATTCAGCTGGATGGCTTGTTGTATCAGAATGGGATGATCATCCGAATAAATTACCAGGGGAAGTGCGCAAAAGATTTGGTGATCATGGTTGGCTTGCTTTTAAAGGTGCTCATGCAGTACAAACTAGTACAAAATTTCTGGCTGATGAGCTTATCAAATACAATAAAAATACAGAAGTATTTAGAAATTCAATATCTTCAATATCAATAAAAAAATTTCCTAAATATCAACCAAATAAAATATTTTATGGAGCATTAAACAGGAAAAAAGATTGGGAACCGATAATTGAACAAATAAATGAATTGTCTAATAAATATCCGAATTTAGAATGGGAAATAGTGTGGGATAAAGAATTTTACGACAAGCTGAAATTCAAAAATAAGAAATTTTATCCAGCTTTGAATTATGAAAGTTATTTAGAATTAATGCATGAGTGTGATCTAAATATAATGCCTTTAAGTGAAAATTTTGAAAATAAATGTAAGAGTGATGTCAAATTTCTTGAGGCTACCAGCAAAGGAAATGCCGTTATTGCAAGTAAGACAATGTACGAGTTAACAATAGAAAATAATAAAACTGGATTAATAGTTGAGAAAGAAGATAAATGGTATGAAACTATTGATAAGATATTAACGGAGAAGGGTCTAGCAGATAGGTTGAATAGAAATGCATTAAAGTATATTATTGAACAAAGAATGTTGAATGATGAAGCAGAAAGAAGAGTAAAAGTTTATCAAAATTGGTGGCTTAACAGGGAAAAATTACATCAGGAATTTTTACAAAGAAATTAAAGATGAAATATTTAAAATTAATAGAGGGTATAAATGATTGGATTAATGACAATCGAAAAAATAATGACATACCATATAAATTTAACAAGAAATCGGAAGATAATTTTTCATTAGATGGATATACATTGTGGCTAGATTTATATGGAATGATGAATAGAATAAAAGAAATAAATGTTGATGAAGTTGAGAGAAAAATTAACCAGCATCAAGATATAGTTACAGGTTTGTTTCAAGAAAAAGATTACCCAAGAAGAATAGCAAATAAAACAATAATAAGAGTTTGGGAAATGTCAGCTACATATTTAACATTTCAGTGTATAGGTGCTTTAAATGTAATAAACAAAAAACCTAAATACGAAATAAAATTCATTCAGAACTTAAATAATAAGAATATGATGAATGGCTATTTAGATAATATGCCATGGAGAAATTCACCTTGGGGTGCAGGTGGATGGGTGGATGCAATTTCAACCATGATAAGAAGTAATATTAATTCAGAATATTCTGAATATAAAAAAGCTAGAGTAACATTAAATAAGTGGATAGCAGACAACCAAAATATAGATGGAATGTGGGGGGAAAAAATAAATTCACGTCAAATAATAAATGGAGCTTATCATTTGGCAAGGGGAACTTATTTTGCTGAAAAAAATAAATATCCTAAAAGTGAAAAGGCATTAAGGTTCATGATAGATGAATACAAAAATCAATATGAAAATGATGAGGATGCATGCGATGAAATGGATTATTGCTATCTATTTTCCAAGTTGATTATGCAAAATAAAAATTATTTAAATGAAAATAAAATAATAAGAACAATAATAAAAGAAAAAATAAATAAATTATTAAAAAGACAAAATGCCGATGGTGGATTTTCATTTTATAAAGATGGATCTCAAGATATACATAATTATAATAAAATAGGTAAAAAAGAATACGGAATAAGCGACATACAAGGGACAGTTTTTTTGTTTAATTCAATAAAAATAATGTCAGAATTAACAAAAGAGAATGAACTAAAAGAAATTAAAGTATCATATACACATGGATAAAGATATTACCGTAGCGATTTGTACATACAATGAACAGGATAACATTGTAAATTGTATTGAGCATGTATTAAAAAATAATATAAAAGAAATAATAATAATAGATGGAGGATCTAATGATCAGACATTACAATTATTAGATAAATATAAAAAATATATAAAATTAATAAAGTTCAATTCAGTAGGATTGGCAAGTCAAAGAGCTAAAGCAGTTGAAATTACAAGAACAAGATACATTGCGTTTGTTGATGCTCACGATTTTATTGATAAAGATTGTATAGACATACTAATCAGTGAAATGGTATTGAATAATTATATGGCTATACAAGCTATAACATATACCAATGAACTAGAAACTTATTGGCAAAAAGCAGCTAATGTGAATACAACAAAATCTTTATCTAAAGTAGGTGAAACGAATATGATCGGAAGACCATGTATTTACGATATGAGAGTATTTAAAGAATTTAATGTTAAATTTGATTTGGATTTCAAAAAAGGATATGGATGTGAAGATGTAGACATATCTATAAAAATGGAAAATAATAAGTTCAAGATGGGACAAGGTAGCGGAAGAAGTAACCACAGACATCCTAAAACTTTCCTTGAACATTACTCGAAATGGAGAAAATATGGGAGAGGAGATTATTTAATAATAAAAAAATATCCATATAAAAAAAGAGCAATTATTAAACATCAGCTGATAAATTATTGTGTAATAAGATCAATTGAAGCGATTAAAACTGGAAATATTATATATATGCCTTATTATATTTTGCAGGGACTAACAAGGTTTATTTACGCATTTAAGGCTAAATATGAAAAACGAAATTGAACAAATACAAAAGCTGTTAATAAAACTTTTCCCTCTACAAAGATCACTGACTGGTGAAGGTTTAAGAAAATCTATAGAAATAATAAAAAATATAATTAACGAATTGAAAATTATTGAAATTAAAAGTGATGAGGAAATTTTTGATTGGAAAGTTCCCAAGGAGTGGGAATTAAAATATGCCCATATAAAAGACAGCAATGGGAAAATTTTAGTAAGTACGGAAATAAATAAATTACATTTAGTCAATTATAGTAATGCAGTGAAAGTAAGACTAAAGGGTGAAGAGTTAATAAAAAAAATATATTATAGTAAGGAGATGCCTAATGAGATCCCTTATAGAACTTCATATTACACGGATGATTGGGGATTCTGTGTTAATGAAAGACAATATAAAGAAATAGAATTAAATAAAGATGAAATATTTGAAATAATAATTGATACAAAACATACAATTGGAAGTATGACAGTTTGCGAAGATGAGATAATAAATAACATTCAGAATAAAGAAGGAATATTAATATCAACATATATTTGCCATCCATCACTAGCAAATGATAATTTATCTGGAGTAGTTTTAACTACATTATTATGGAAATGGATGAAAGAAAAATCACTAATAAGAAATTATTATCTTTCAATAGCACCTGAAACAATCGGTGCATTAGCATATTTAAAAAGAAATTTTGAAAAAAACAAATTTAGTGGTGCAATAATTCCAACTACTGTTGGTGGACCAGGTGAAATTGGAATAAAAAAATCGTTCTTAGGTGACTCAGAAATTGATAAGGCTGCTTTAATAATTTTAAGTGAGAAAATACGTAAATATAAAGAGTATAAATTTTCTCCAGACGGAAGTGATGAGCGACAATATTCAGCGTCAGGTTTTAGAATTCCATCTATATCAATTACAAAGGATAAATATTATGAATATAAACAATATCACACTTCAGCTGATAATTTGGAATTCATAGATGCAAAATATATAATTGAAACATTAAATATATATAAAGAGTTAATACTATTATTAGATGTAAATAATAAAATTAAATCAAATATAAACTATGGCGAATTAATGTTAAGCAAAAGAAATTTATATCCAAAAATTTCAGGTCATGTTAACACAGATAATAATAATAAAAACTATGAAGATGAAAAAATGAAAGCGATATCATGGATTCTGTTTTATAGAGACGGGGATAAAGATTTAATAGATATCATAATAGAAAGTGGTATAGATTATAAAATAATAATTGATGCATATCAATTATTAAAAAATGAAAAGGTAGTTTAAATTGGAAAATTATTTTATTATTAGAAATCAATTTCATATATTCATAATAAAAGAAATTATAAAAAGAAACAATTTAAAAAATGATTATTTCACATTAATAGTATTTTCTGATGAATTAAAAAATAATTGTGAAAAGAATGGATTTCATGCAAAATTATTTATATGCAATGATGCTAATATAAATATTTATACAGAGCATATAGAAGAAATAGATAATATAGCTAGAAAATTTTCGGCAAGAATATCAGAATTGAGAAATAAATATAATTTATTAAATTCTAATGAAGCTTGGGATTATTTCAATTTATATTATATATTATTATCGCAAATTAGAATTAAGTATAATATTTATGAAAATATCAATCACTTTAATAATAAAACAATATTTATACCTTATGTAAATACTCCCCAAGATTATTATTTTGACTCCGAAATGCAATCAAATATTATTTATAATATACTCTTAAAAAATACAAATAGTAAAATTGTAAAAATAGAACATCAATTTAACCCACTTTATAATAATGAAGCGTGGAATAATCAGATAAAAATTAATATAGGAACTCAATTCATTTTGAGTTCTTTGCCAACAGTATTTTATGAAATAAATGAAATAAAAGAAAAATACACAAATCTTATCGTTGATATACCAAGTAATTATTTTGATGTTAAACTGTCAAATAAAGCGAGAGAGAATGTAGAGATTTATAATATTAAATTTTACAATAATAATAATAATGAAAAATATTATAGTGAACTTTCGAAAATTTATAGGGAAACTTTAACATATCAAAATTTATCTATAGATGAAGAGGTGATAGCAAGGCAAATAGATAGGTTAATAAATAAAGACTATTATGCAATCAATCTTTATAATGAGATTAATAAACATGGTCATAAAATTACAAAAATAGTAATTTCTGATCATGATACAGGAAATTTAGGTCCTATTTCATCAATTTGCGAAAAATTTGAAATTGAAACAATAGTCGTTCCACATTCAGGTTTTATAGCTAATCCAATATATATCACAAATAAGATGTATAGTGAAAAACTATGTGGAATAAATGAATACTTATCACTTTCTCAGAATAGATTTAGAATAAAATCAGAAGGAAAGAAAAAATTCAATCAATTATTAAATAAGAGAATTGCAATAATACTCAATGAATATGATGATGTCTATGGCTTTGCTGTATTAAATTTCGAAGAAATAATTAAGTTATTCATAAATAAGTTATCTGAATTAGAGAAATTCGGTATTGATATTTATTATATACAAAAACCTAATCATTTGAAAAAATTAGAAACAGTAAAAGAGGATAAAGTTTTAATAGGCATAAAAGATCTTTATAGTAGTTTTGATATAGCTATAACACTCGGTATACCAACTTCTGCTTTGAAGGCATTGAGTGATAAAGGCCTACATACTTTTCATATTACAGATAGAAAATTATCAAAACATGAAGAAAACTTTATTCCACCGAATTCCGAATTAATAAATGAATATAATTATAAAAGATCATTGGATATATTGATAAATAAAATTAAATTGTTATATAAAATTTAAATTATTATCAATAATTAATATTATGATAATAATTCATATACCATCTAATAAAATTCTTAATACCTAATTCAAATGAAGTAGAGGGACTGAATGAAAAGTCATTATTAAAAACTGAAACATCAGCATATGTATCTTCAACATCGCCTAATTGCATTGGTAAATATTCAATTAATGCCTTTTTATTTAAATTAATTTGTAATTCAGAAATTACATCAAGTAATTTAATAGGTGCACTGTTACCTAAATTATAAATCTTCCATGGAATATTATTTTTAAAAATATTTTTATATGTATATGAGTTCAATTTTTTTTCTTGTATTATTCTAAATATTGAATAAATGATATCATCAATGTAAGTGAAATCCCTGGTATGATTACCATTATTGAAAACGTTAATTTTTTCACCATTAATAATTGATTTCGTGAATTTAAATATTGCCATGTCTGGTCTACCCCATGGCCCATAAACTGTAAAAAACCTCAGACCTATCGTTTCTAGAGAGTGAATATTACTATAAGAGTGAGCAAAAATTTCATTTGATTTTTTAGTGGCAGCGTAAAGTGATAGCGGAAAGTCTGTTACATCACTTGTTTTATATGGAAGTGATAAATTTGAACCATAAACACTTGAACTACTAGCATATATTAAGCTTTTGACTTGAAAATATCTACATGCTTCTAAAATATTGTAAAAACCAATAATATTAGATCTTATATATTCATCGGGGTTAGTAATAGAATATCTTACTCCCGCTTGAGCAGCTAAATTAACTACTAAATCAGGTTTATGTATAGAGAAAATTTCAAATAATTTTTCTTTATCAGAAATATCGCAAAAGAAATGATGGTACTTATCTCGACTTAATATTCTTCTTAACCTATTTTTTTTCAAGTTAACATCATAATAATCATTTACATTATCAACACCTACAACAATATAATCATAATCTAAGAGTTTAATTGTGATCTCTGAACCAATAAATCCAGCTGAACCTGTTACTAGTACTTTCATTAATCTATTCCAAATAAATCACGTGTGAAAATTTTGTCTTTAAAGTATTCTAATTCCTTACTCATTCTGTTAGCTATAATAATGGTTGACATATTTGTAAAAATATCAAAATCATTTATAACTTTTGAACGAAAAAATTCGGATTGGTTCAATTCAGGCTCGTAGACGATTACTTCAATACCCTTAGCCTTGATTCTTTTCATAATTCCTTGAATTGCAGATGTTCTAAAATTATCTGAATTTTTTTTCATTAAAAGTCTATATATACCGACAATATTTGGTTTTTTATTGATAATTGTGTCAGCGATGAAATCCTTTCTTGTTGAATTAGATTCAACTATAGCTTTAATTAAATTTTGTGGTACATTTTTATAATTAGCTAGTAATTGCTTAGTATCTTTGGGTAAGCAATACCCACCATAACCAAAACTCGGATTATTATATGAATTTCCTATTCTCGGATCCAAACAAACGCCATTAATTATTTCTTTACTATTAAGATTATGATACTGAGCATATGTATCCAGTTCATTAAAAAAAGATACTCTCATAGCTAAATAGGTATTTGAAAATAATTTAATTGCTTCAGCTTCCCCATTATTTGTATATAATATTTCAACATCTTTTTTCTCTGCACATTTACTTAAAAGATTGGCAAATATGCTGGCTTTATTATTAGTATCTCCAATTATAATTCTTGTAGGATATAAATTATCATATAATGCATTACCCTCTCTAAGAAATTCTGGAGAGAATATAATATTATTGAAGTCATATAAAGATTTTATACGTTCAGTAAAACCCACGGGTACTGTAGATTTAATAATTATAGTTGCATTAGGATTAATATCAATGACTTGTCTAATTACATTTTCTACAGATGAAGTATCAAAGGTATTAGAAATATCATTATAATTTGTTGGTGTAGCAATCACGATATACTCTGCATCCATTACACCGAAATTAAAATCTGATATAAATTTTAGATTAGATAAACCTCTATTCAAATATTCATTGATTAAATTATCTTTAATTGGAGAAATATTATTTTGTAACTTTTCTACTTTAGTTGAATCAATATCAAAATTAAAAACGGAACAATATTTACTAAGTAGTATTGAGATAGATAAACCAACATAACCGGCTCCAACTACACATATTTTTTTCATGATATATTTCTTAATATTTAAACAATCTTATAATTCTTTTTGAATCGATACCCAGTTTGATAAGTTTATTATAAATATCATTCTGGCTTGACCAACTTCCAATAATTATTTTATCTATTTTATTATTATTGTAGTCAGTTATTAATGAATTGGCATCTTTTATTGTTAATCCATTCATATTAAGTCCGATTTTTTTCGAATCAGAGTCGTATATATATTTAAAGTTCTCTGATTTACCGATTTTCGTTTGTGCTATTAGTTGAGCTGAAAGTGTACCAGCACCCCAGATACCAAATGCTTTAGTTTCAGCTATAATTTCTACAATTGAATTTTTAAGTATATTTGTAAAATCATTTTTTAATTTTATATACTTAGAGATCAAAGAAAAATTATGTTCAAATCGATTAATTAATGGTTTGATATTGTTTTCACTCTGTTTCCATAATGTTCCTAATGTCGGGTAATGTGGAGCTGTATTATTATTATTTTCATATACTATATGATCGACAAGGACAAAGCCATTTTGATACATAAAGTTACTCAATGAACCGAATGAAAAATAGTTTATATGCTCAAAAGAAAACTGAAATAAATCTCTTTCATCAAAATATTCAATACTAGGTACCTCTATATATACTAAACTTTTTGAATTAATAATATTTTTCAAATTACTAATAATACAATTAGGTTTTTTAAGATGTTCTAATATATGTGATAATATTACTAATTCAAATTTTCTATTAATATTAAAATCTTCTGTAATGAAATCAGTATAAACTTCAACACCATATTTCTCTTTAGCAATTCTCTTTAAAATGTGAGAAGGTTCTATGCCTAAAACATTGCTACCTGTATTTTTAAATAATGATAACGTATAACCTAGTGAGCAACCAATATCAATAACAGATTGAAATTTATTATTATATTTGCTTAAATATTCAAATTGCTCATTTGATCTTTTCTTATGATCTTCAGGGAATTCATAATCATATTCAGTAAACTCATAAGCTGACATTTTTGAATAATAATTTGATAAGTCATTATCTTTTAAGTATTCACTTACGTATATCATTCCGCAAATGTGGCAGATACAGATTTTTTGATTAAAACTAGATAAGTTACCACCAGATAATGGTGCTGATATTTGCTCAAAGATAAGTGATGAATTATCACTTGAGCAAATAGGGCAATTTCTTTTCTCTAAATTTGTCATAAATTATAAATTTTTATTAATTATTTCTATAACTTTATCTGAATATAATTCACTATAATATTTATCTATCCATAAATTCAAAATTTTATTTCCGATAATGTTTGAATTGGGTCTTACGAAATTATTAGCTTGGTTATTTACTGAAAATAATAGTGATGTTGGAGGATGCCAACTACTTGCTTTTAAACCAAATTCGTGTATATCCTTCATTATTTTATCTCTATTGTTAACTAACAAATTAAATCTCCAAGGTACTGATCCCTCGAAAGGTTTTAATATTTCTATTTTATTTGAAGATGTACTATATAATTTATTGTGAAATCTCCACCAATTCTCTTGTTTTTCATTTGCAAATTTTTCTATCTCTTTGAATGAATTGACTAATAAAGTTAATTTTTTTTCATTAAATTTGGAAATATAATATTCTTTATTTGTAAATAAATATTCATAAAATTTTCTATTTTCAAGTAACGAAATTCTATTGTCAATGTAATATTTGTTATAATGACTAGTGTAATCTGAATTAATTTTATCGATAATTTTAACTGATTTCTCATTAGAATGTGGTATGTGGTTTATTAATTCGCATATATTATTATATAAATACTTATTATCTGTAAGTAAAGCTCCACCATGTCCGATATTAACATTTTTACCATCTCCAAAACTCAAAATAGACACATCTCCAAATGAACCAATCTTCTTATTATTGCTTATAGCTCCTTGATTTAAACACGCATCTTCAATCAAAAATTTGTTATGTCTTTTACATATTTGGGCTAACTCTTCTATATTTGAGTTATGTCCGAAATTATGAACACCTAAAATAGCATCAATTTTCTCTATTTTAGACTCTATTTCATTATTATTAACTCCTAAATCCTTAAAATTATTGTCAATATAATATATATAATTATTGCTTATTAAAATCGATAAAGGTACATTAATGCATACACTATCTGGTATTGCTATATTTTTATATTTTAAACCATTTGATTTAAGTGCTATATAAATAGCTGTTGTACCATTTCCAACTAATTTTGCATATTCTCTTCCATGATATGCGGCTAAATCTCTTTCAATTTCCAACATCATTTTATTTATATATATTATAATAGTTAACTAGAACTCCACCAAAACTCATTTTAAACCAACCCCTTTGTGGACTATTTACACCTTCAAGATCAATAATTTTAATTCCTAATTTTGCTAATTCAGAAAAAGAATCCCATAATACTGCTGTTCCAGTAGTAGTATTTCTTAATTCTGGATCACTAGCACCAAATAAATAATATGCTTTTTTACAATCAAAAGCAAATACTGAAATACTACCTGGTGTACTGTCTTTTGTTTTAGAAACGTATAATTTTGCTAAATTATTATAAATTAAATTATTTATTAAATTTTCTATTATTTCTAAATATTTATTTTCTAAAATAATTCCTTGTCTTTTAAATGTTTTATTATATAAATCTATGAATAAACTTACTTTATCAATCTCTTCTGTAATTACTTTATCTCTCTTTGAATACCGTATTTGTTGTTTTCTTGCTGTAGATGCATTTTTATATAATTCAGTTTGTTGATAATTTGATACATCATTAAAGTCACTGATATTTATATAACTCGTATATTTAATATTAATATGATATTTATCATTAATATTATCACTATTATAATTAAACCATTGAAAAGGTCTAATGTCTGTTATTGTAGGATTTAGATTGAAATTAATTTTTCCATAACGATTAGATAGTTCGTTAGCCACAAACGTTAAAATATCAAGTTTTTCAGAATTAACTTGAGATAACCCCTGGTTATATGTTTTCTTGCCATATATTATACCGGAATGTATCATTAGATCATTATTAATTGAGATGTTACCATCCTCTGATTCAGGAATTATAATTTTAGCTCTTAACTCACTTGAATTAAAGCAATCATATACACCAACTCTTCCGCCTATATTTTCAATATATTCTTTATAAAAAAATATATTTTCGTCATCTGAATTTTTTATATATTGATTCCATTTATCATCAATCGTTGTTTTAACAAATTTATATTTATTGTTCATTTTATTAATAATAAACATTTAGTCAGTGCAATACATATTTTTATATTTGCTATTATTCCATTACCAAAACGAGAACCTCCATTTAATCTTGGCTTTGTTTCAATCTCAAATTCTTTAATTTTTGACCCTAATTTAATCATTCTTATAGTTAATTCTGTTCCAATCGAATTAAAATTATTGAAATCTTTAATTTTTTTGACATTTTCTAGTTTATAAGCTTTCGCCCCACATAGTATGTCATCAACTCCCCATTTTCTTTTAGCAATTAACCGAAATATTGTCTCAGACCATCTTTGATTTTTATTTCTTTTTCCTACAATTAATTCTGTACTATTATCTAACATTGTTATAACAGTATCGATTATTTCATCTCCATGTTGTCCATCTGCGTCAATAGTTATAGCATATTTATAATTATTATCTATAGCCTTTTTCAATCCAGTCTCTAGTGCTTTATCGTATCCGAAGTTTCTTTTGTGTTTTATTACAATAGCCCCGAATTTTTCTGCATTCTCTGCTGTTTTATCTATTGATCCATCATCAACTACGATTACGTCAATATTTCTTATTATTATTTTATTCACTATTTTTGAAATAGTGTTTTCTTCATTATAAGCTGGTATAATTACAGCATAATTTTCATTATTATTTAATAATTGCTCCACAATTATTCCATGTCATTTATTTTTAAATCTTCACCACTCTTTTTATTAATTCTTAATTTTTTCCCAATAATTGTTTTTATTTTATATGGAGGAATAGAATTAATCGGTGCAGGTCTTAATACTTCTAAATCTTTATCTGTTAAAATATGTCCTTTCAATAAATCATTTTTTATTCTAATACATCTTCTTTGTAATATTATTGTTTCGCTTTCATTATCTTCAATTTTTTTAATGCTTGATCCTAATGCAGCTTCTAATTCACGTGTACGTAAGACCATTTCTTTCCATGCTATAGGATTCATTGAAAATTTATGATCTGGTCCTTCACGATTTGTATCATCTGTAAAATGCTTTTCTATCATAGATGCACCAAGGGAGACAGCTCCCAATACAGTTGTATGTCCAGGGGTATGATCACTTAAGCCTAGAATTACTTCAGGAAACATAATTTGATATGTTTTAAGTACATTTAAATTTACATAGCTCAAGTTTTCTATACTTGCTGTGTAATTTGTATTACATTGCATTAATACGATTTTTGAATTTATTTTTGTTGCTGTTGTTACTGCTCTTAGTACATCTTCTAATGTTGACGCGCCTGTCGCTAATATGTACGGTTTGTTTTTACCAGCAATTTTTTCAATAATCTCTAACCAATTAATATCGCCAGAACCAATCTTATATGCTGGCACATAAGGATCAATGTGATCTACTATTTCTAAATCGTATGGGCTAGTAAAAAATGTTATACCCACTTCTTTACATGTATCGTAAAGACTTTGCGTCCATTCAGTACTTACCGAAGCATCACGATATACTTCAACTACAGATTTTTTCCAATTAGATTGATGTGATTGTTGCTTACCTAAATCTTTGAAGCCTTTAGCTGAAACTATTTTTTCAGCTTTAAAATGTTGAAATTTTGCAGCATCTGCACCAGCTTCTTTAGCTAAATATATTAATTCTTTTGCACGGTTTATATCGCCATCATGATTGGCAGCTATATCGGCAATAAAATATGTTGGGTTTTTATTGCCAATTTTTTTATCATTAATTACTATATCTTCTTTCATTTATATTCCATTGCAGTTTTTAAAATTTCTTCACTAATCTCAGGACATATTAAATTAAGTTCTTTTTCAATTTTATTAATATTTAGACTCATATCATTTGGTCTTATTGCAGTTAGTTTTGCATCAATAATTTTTCCATATGCTACATTGTTTATTGGTAATTTCATAACTTGAGCTAATTTTATCCCAAAGTCTGCCTTGCTTAATCCATTTCGACATCCTAAATTATAAACACCTTTAGGTTTAACCAGAATGCATTTTAAAATCATATTGCATAATGTATCAATGTGTAACGCGCTGAATCTGATATCATCAAATAAAGTTATATTTTTTTCAGTTAACAATGAATTTATTATCCATTCGCTGTAACTTAGCCTTTTGCTATGGTTAATTCGCCCATAAAAATTCGTCCTTAGTATTGTTCCTCCGATATTTTCAACGAATAATTCTGCACTTAATTTTGTTAAACCATATATATTAATTGGTTTAACATCTTCCTCTTTATGTGGTCCTTTACCGCTATAAACTTGATCTGTAGATATATGTATTAGATGAATTAAATCTTCATCTTTTCCACTTTTAATAATTGCTTGAGATATGGCTTCCGTTACGTTCACATTTGTTAACCATGCATTAATTGGATCTTTTTCACATTGATCAACATTTGTTGAAGCTATTAGATTAATTATCGTTTTAGGTTTAAATTTTTTGATTGCTGTAATGATAGCAATATAATCTGTTGGTTCTATCTGTAATTCTGCATCGGCTTCTCTACTTTGCCTAATAATATTAAAACCATTTTTTTCTAAAAAAGGACATAATCTAGATCCTAAAAGACCTGTAGCTCCAAATACAATTATATTTGACATTACTAATTTAATCTTTTGAATCCATTGTGACAAACTGGTCCACGTAGTAATTTATCAATATCCTCTATTCCCGATTCACATCTTGATATTATAGAAAATACTTTTTCAATTTCAAAATAGTATCGTTGTAGTAATTGTGTTGAGTGTGTTGTTGATGCGTATAGCAATGTCGAAGCAAGAAAACCTTGATCAAGCATATGTTGTGTCAGCAGAGTTTTATACTTCAGCGTGTTTGGTCCAGTGAAATTAAATCCTGCTAATGATGGTAGTCCACTAGTTTCTATTATTAAATGATATCTTTGCGCAATTTCTTTCCAGAAATTCATCACAGATAGTCCTATGCTAGTGATTGTTTCCCAAGACTTTTCTCTTTCCATCACCTCTAATGTTTTAAGTGCAGCAGCAGGTCCTATTCGTTCTGTCCAAAATGTGCTGCTTATGAAGGTGGACTGTGCAGCTTCCATTACATTGCGACGTCCAATGGCTGCAGTAATAGCGTAGCCGTTTCCAAGAGCTTTACCAAACATGGCTATGTCTGGTTCAACACCGTACAACTTATGCAATCCACCAAAGGTCTGTCTAAAACCAGAGGTGCATTCATCAAAAATTAAAACGATGCCGTTATCAGTAGCGAGTTTTCGTACCTTGTGCAAAAAACCATCTGCAGGACTGAAATTGCGAGAGACTTCCATCATGATGACGCCAATTTCTTGATGCTTCACCATATTTTCTAACGTGGCAAAGTCGTTGTAACTGAAGGGTAATACTGTTCCACTCAAATTTTGAGGAACCCCTTGAGGTTCTAAGCCTGGCAGCAGATGTCCAGCAAGATTATGGTCATCTCCAAGATTGGCCGCTAAGTACCAATCATGCCACCCATGATAGCCACAAATAGCAACTTTATCTTTTCCTGATGCTGCACGACCAATACGAACTGCAATTGCATTTGCCTCGCCTCCAGTTCTTGCATAACGAACCATGTCAGCCCACGGATGCATTTCAACCAAACGTTCAGCTAAGTAAACTTCTTCAGGGCAATTGAGAGTAGACATATTTCCAGCGTTCACCACTTGTCTTACCGCTTCATCAACTTCTGGGTGACCGTACCCAAGAGTATTAGTACCGATACCCATAATGGACATGTCGATAAACTCTTTGCCGTCTAAGTCCCATACGGAGCAACCCTTGGCTTTACTGAAATAAGAAGGCCATTGTTGGGGGAGAAACATTTCAGATCTTTTTGACAAGAGCATGTTACCGCCCGGAATAACATTCTTGGCTCTTTTCCAGAGTTTCTGTCCAGTGCTCATGGTGCCTCCTTCATTGCGAACAATGCCTGAATTGATAGTAAATATTTCGGGATTTTGCTTTTGTAATGACAAGACATCACGCCAAGAGAAGTCATCTCGGGGAGCGAAATGAGTAAAAATTTGTCTGACAACTTCAAAATCGGTAGGTTCATCTACAGTCCAACGTAGGTCTGAAAGATTTTCTTCACAACCTATCGTCTTTATTGAAAAAAGACCAGGCCGTCTAAGGTAGGGTGTGACATGTTCTCGATCAAACGAATCAGTAGCTTCTGCATTAGCACGATACAAAGAAGATGCCTTAAAAACCTCAATATCCAGTCCATCAGGATAAGTGGGTGGATAGTTGTTGCTTAAATAATCTACATTTGAATTGATAAATGCCTGTACAGATTCGTCAACTAACGTTGGATCGACCAATGGGCAGTCACCCGTAATGCGAATCACAACATCAGCTTTGTATTTAAGTGCAGTTTGTGCGTAACGTTCTAAAACATCGTTCTCGCTGCCTACCTCACAACCATAACCCAATTGTTGAACATGTGTAATCAATGGTTCATTGTTTGGTTGTACAGAAGTTGCGACTACGATGCGATTAACAAAATTCGCCTTACTTAATCGATTCAATAGCAGTTCCATCATCGGTTTACCGCAGATTGACTTCATGACCTTATTGGGCAGTCTTGTTGAACCCATGCGCGCCTGAACGATGGCAACAACATTCATAGAGTGCTCCATTTAGACGGATTGATCAAAATTGTGTTGGAACTTGCGAGCTCTTCGGGCGCCTTAAGAGCGGGTTCTTTAACCGCAACAATAATTTCACGTAAATGGCGAAGGCTATCAACGCCAACCACAATACGAGAAATTTCATCATGTCCTGCTACGTGAGAAAGACAGGCGTTCACAGCAGAACCCATGCGGTGTTGATTAACAAGCCATGAGTACCATTTTTGGAAAAGTGGTCTGAACTGGTTAAATTTTTCTGGAATCAACTCAGGTTTCATTAGCAAGAGGCCTTGCAGAAAAATTGAGCGTGCGTGAATTTCGACATGGTCAGCAGACAGCTTTGAGAGCCAACCGGATTGCTCAAATCGTCTATCAAATACATTGATTGGTATTTGAACAATTTCAAGTGGCATTAGGTTGATTAATTTATCTAGCTGTTCGGGTGTGTAAACAGAAAGTCCAATCTTCTTTGCCATTTTTTGATTTTTGACCCACAACATACCCCTTGCAAGTTCTGAGCCGAATGGACCTAACAAGTCGTCTGGGGCGTGAAGCATCAGACCATCCAAACATTCAATTTCTAGTCGTGATAAAGAGGCTTCAACTTGCTCTATCACCCAAGCAGTGGCATCGCCTTGAAAGTTACCGATAGCAGGTATTTTGCTAACTAATTTAAAATTAGAAATTCCAATTTTTCCAAGCACAGTTTCAGCTTGACCGTAAGCAACTGCGGTGTCTAGAGTGTCAATTCCAGCAGCTAAAGCTTCACTCAACATGACTTCTGCTTGTTCATATGAAATTTGACCACTGGAATTTGCTATGCCGTATGGCTGGCCAAATTGGACTGTACCTAAAGCGAGCCTCATCTTTTTGACATCTGAAAAAGAGACAAAAACCTGAAGGAAAAAAGAACAAAGAAAAATCGCACTTTAGGTTGAATCAATTAAAAGTTTCCGATTTTTTCTCGATTTAAATCAACCCAAGCTGTCAACTCTTCAGAGCTCATCCAATGCTTATTGGTATCGCTGCTGTAGTCAAAACCTTCTGGTACTTTTTGACCATCTTTAATCCGTTTCGGTGAATGGTCCCATCCATTGATAGAGGGTAAAATTTTAAAGTGCTCTTTGTATTCGTAGGTGAAGTAGGCGTCATCAGGCCCAATCATTTGCTCGTGTAATTTTTCGCCTGGTCGAATGCCCACAATTTCATGTTTACATTCAGGTGCAATCACTTTAGCTAAATCAGTAACCTTCATTGAGGGTATTTTCTTGACATAAATTTCACCCCCCACCATGTCTTCAAATGCATGCCAAACCAGTTCTACACCTTCTTCAAGAGAAATCATGAATCGCGTCATGCGTTCATCGGTGATGGGCAATATGCCTTTGCCTTTAATAGACAAAAAGAATGGAATGACAGATCCGCGTGAACCCATCACATTGCCATAACGGACTACGGAAAAGCGAGTCTTGTGTTCGCCGGAATATGCATTGCCAGATACAAAGAGTTTGTCTGATGTAAGTTTGGTAGCGCCATATAAATTAATGGGGCTACTGGCCTTGTCTGTGGACAAAGCAACAACACCTTTAACGCCTTTGTCTATGCTGGCGTCAATCACATTCATTGCGCCAATTACATTGGTCTTGACACATTCAAATGGGTTGTATTCGGCAGTAGGAACAATTTTGGTGGCGGCAGCATGGACGACATAGTCGACGCCATCAAGAGCTCGTAACAAACGATCTTTATCACGTACGTCGCCAATAAAGAAGCGAATGCGGTCCTCGCCTACAAACTTTTTGGCCATCTCCCATTGTTTCATCTCATCTCTGGAAAATACGATGATTTTTCGTGGCTTGTACTTAGCCAAAGTCATGGGAATAAAGGTATTGCCAAAGGACCCTGTGCCCCCTGTAACAAGAATGACTGAATCTTGAAGCATGACTTATTTTTATTTAAGTTTGAGGTTGAGAAATGTTTAAGAAACAGCTTTTAGATGTCCTGAAAGAACATATTGCAGTACAGAGGACCTGTCTTTGATATGCTCTGAGTCAATGTTGAAGGCTTGGCCAAATGCTTTCATACTTTCACAAAACTTATTGAACTGATCTTCATTAAACAAAAACCTTCGGGGTAAAACTTTAGTTATTTCGATATCCGCCTGATTAAATAATTCAATCATGGTTCGACCAGTAAAAAACCGCAGGTGTGTTCTGTCCAAAATGCCTGAATCTGCATAGGTAAAGTTGCCAGCCAATAGGTTAGCCACCACAGACCAATGTCCTACATTGGGAATGCAAATAGCCACATGACCATTGGGTTTGATGCAACCGACCAATTGCTTTAAAGAAGCCCAAGGGTCTTTAAGGTGTTCTAAAACATCGCCAATGACCAAGGCATCAAATTTTTCGTCAGGCCCAATCGGAAAATTGACTTCGATGTCAGTACAAATGACACGGTCAAGACGATTTTTGGCTCGGTAGGCTTGTTCTTCCACAATTTCTAAACCGCACCAATAAGAACCTAGGTTAACAGATTTGTATTTAGCCCCCAAAGCACCAGCGCCACAACCCAATTCCAGTATTCTTCCAAGTCCTTTTGGAATTTCGGCATAAAGCTCGGGATTGATGTTGTCGTAGTAATTGTTGTTGTCCATGGTGGGCCAGTTTTGGAGCTCAAATTAGATGAGCCAAATTATGCATCAGCCATTGAAAATCAGGCCTCTATCGCTTCAATAAGATCAAATTT
>JACCDX011087353.1_pt1 | contig 20071 bp, 15 predicted proteins | sample 7449681 | NCBI WGS metagenome assembly JACCDX01 (sample SAMN15323450, study PRJNA562643) | freshwater metagenome | isolation source: river surface water | place: USA:Blue River Watershed | collected 2017-08-18
ACTTGGATTATTACTTAGCCTTACTCCATGTATTTATCCGATGATTCCCATCACCATTGGCATTTTGCATAGCAATTCTAAAAAGTCCTTACTTCAAAATTTTTTAGGATCACTATCATACGCATGTGGGCTTGCAACTACATTTGCATGCCTTGGACTTATCGCGACTGTTGCTGGAAGTTCTTTTGGATCATTATTATCTAACACACCATTTGTTATTATTCTTATACTATTTATTGGATACATGTCATTAACGATGATCGGCATCTTAGAAATGTATGTCCCTTCGTTTATGAAAGGTGAAGTTAAAATGTACCAACATTTCGGTCCATTTTTTGCAGCATTTCTTTTCGGAGCTATTAGCGGAACTATAGCAAGCCCATGCGTATCTCCAGGATTAGCACTTCTGTTAAGTATTGTTGCAACACTTGGAAATAAGTTTTTAGGATTTTGCTTACTCTTTTCTTTTGGAATTGGTCTGAGTATTCCACTTATGATTATCGGAACATTTTCTAATTCTTTATATCTATTACCAAAATCTGGCATGTGGATGGTTGAAATCAAAAAATTACTTGGGTTTTTTATGCTTGCAACATGCTTTTATTATCTGAGTAATATTGCCCCACTTGCAGTTGTTTATTGGCTTTTCACCCTATTTACATTTTTAATAGCGCTCTTTTATTTTACAGGCGTATACCAATATCAAAATGAATCATACAAAACATTTTATCATGGTTTTGCAATCTTTATGATCAGCATCAGCATATTTATGGGAACAAAATCGTATGAAAAAACATTTTATAAAACGACAGAACAATCAATTCGATCAGTAGCTTGGCAAAAAAATTATGCAACAGCTCTTGAATATGCAAAAAAAAATAACACCTTACTTCTTGTTGATTTTTGGGCACAACATTGCACGATGTGTAAAGCGATTGATAAAAAAGTATTTCAAAATGAAACATGTATACATGAATTAGAAAAATATGTTACGTTTGTCAAAATAGATGCAACACACCAGGACAATCCTGATTATATCTATACAAAAGAGTTATACAAAGTTTATGCACAACCAACAATTATCTTGATTAATCCTACAACAGAGACTAGTCTTAAACGCTGGACAAGTGAGCCATACTCGATGGACATTAAAGATTTTATTACTACTGTTATAGATATACAAAATCGACTACAAGCTTTGTAGTATGAAGCAGCTCTTTATGAGCAAAAAAAGGGAGTTTAAAAACTCCCTTTTTATTATAAAAAATATACGAATTATACGGTATACACCAACCTAAATTCATGACCCATTTTATCTTTTTTACGAATTATTTCTTTTATCATCTTGTAAACAGCTTCATCAATGATCGTATACATATCAAAGCCTTCTGTTTTAATCACAATATGATAATGAAATGAATGTAATTTAAACTCAACTTTAAAAAAATTTTTCTCACGATGTGGCTCTAAAACAATATCGATATAAATTGGATTTGGCTCTCGTTTAAAAAATTTTTTTAATTTTTCTATCTTACTATAAATGTAAGATTCAATAGCATCAGAATGAGCCATAGATCGAAAAGTTATTCTTTTGTGCATAAAACATCCTTCATGAAATTAATTATGAATTTATTTTTTCTGCTAACAAACACGAATATACTCTTTTTTATTTTTTTTAAAACTATTTTTTTTAAACTCTTTTAATTTTTTTATCTTTTATGATACCTTGCTCAAAATGTATTTTATCACTCCTCAGAAAGATCTATATAATGCATAAAAATTTATTGTATTTCTTTTTAATCTATCTGGCAATACCGCTATCTTTACTACCAAGTTCTGAAGAATTTTATCCAAAATCGTCAATAGAAGTTTGTCTTCCAAAAAAAGAAACCCTTGAAAATAATCTAAAACGAATTGGATATACCGACTTAGTTGAACATTCTAATTTAGTAGAAAAACTGTATGAAAAAAAATTATCACCTCTTCAATTTGCAACAGTTGTACGACAAGCATATTTTCAACATGATGAACATTTTAATCAAACTTTATATACACCTGAAGAAAAAAGACTTCGTAACAACAACAGAAATTACTTATTTTATGTTTTGCTTGGACCATCAGATGCACTTGGAGAACTTTATTCACTTGGTTTATACAAACCTATAATTTTTAAATAAATAAAGGTGGAATTAAAAATTTAATTCCACCCTATAAAAACTAAATGACATCTACTGTAAATAAACTATTGCGTACTTACTACAGGACCTTTTTTAGTTCGTGCAGAAAAAATCACAGGCACACTTTTTAAATTAACTTCTTTTCGTAAAACATTTTCAAAAAAAGAAAATTGATTTTGATTAAAATATTCAGGATTTCGCACAACTAATTCTATACGCATTGGAGCTGCACTCGTTTGAATCGCTTTGTAAAATGTTAAAATTTTTCCAGATTTATACAGTGGTGTTCGAATTAAGGCTTGCTTAAACATATCTGTTAAAACAGTTTCAGTTAATCGTAAAGAATATCGATCCCATACCGTCTCAACTAATGGTAAAACTTTACCAATATTTTTACCGTCAAGACACGAAATTTTCATTACTTCAATTTTTTTCATTAAAAATGAATATTCTAACATGCTATATTCTAAAGTCGCAACCATTTCTGGCGTAAAAAGATCGAATTTATTGACTAATAAAATAAGTGCTGACCCGTTTTCAAATGCATATTCTGCAAGTTTTAAAACTTGTGCTGATAATGTTGGTTCGCTTGCATCCATTAACAAAAGGACCATATGCGCATGACGAATTGCCTGCAAACTATTTTTAACCATCATGGTCTCAAGACCTTCTTCAACGGTACGTTGACGACGAATACCTGCAGTATCAACTAACTCAAAAATAGCTTTATTAAAGTTTATTTTTTTATGTAAAGCTTCTCGAGTCGTCCCTTCGATATCAGAAACGATGGCAAAATCTTCTTTTGTCAAACAATTAATTAATGATGATTTTCCTGCATTTGGCCGACCAACTAAGGTAATTCGAGGAACAACTTCTTGATTCGTAAAATCTGGCGTTGCTGCATGAATATTTGCAGTTACAGCATCTAACAAATCACCTATTCCAAGGGAATGGTGTGCTGAAACTCCAAAAATATTTTCTATACCAAGTTGTTCAAATTCATACAAACGAAGTCTTGTATCATCATTTTCAACTTTATTAACAACTAAAAAAACTTTTCGTTTATCGCTTTGTAATTTTAATAATCTTCGAGCAATTCGTTTATCTTCTTGTGTTATACCAACTTGAATATCACAGACTAATAAAATTGCTTGAGCTTCTTGTATCATCTGATCAACTTTTTCATATACTTTTTGAGCAATATAATCCTGTTTTGCTACCAAAGAAATACCGCCCGTATCTACCAAATTAAATGCAACACCGTTCCATTCAGCATCTTGCATGATACAATCACGCGTAACACCTTCTTGGTCTAAAACAATACTTTTTTGTGTTTGTGTTATTTTATTAAACAAAGTTGATTTACCAACATTCGTTCGACCCACAATAACAACATTTGCTAACTTACTCATACCTTATCCCCACTAATTTCTGTAATAATTCCATCAAAATGTTTTAACAATTCATGTGTTAATTGCCATTTTTCTGGATCTGAAATATCAAATTTATGTTGCATAATTCTATGGTGCACTTGCTCTTGCGATAAACTTTTCATGCTTCGATCTTGATACGTTGGTATTTTATGCTCTTGATTTGCAACTACATCAAACACATAGTTACAATAAAACTTTTTCCCAAAAACATCCTGAAGCATACTTAACCAACATTTTTTTTGTAACTCTAAAATATCGGAAAACATACTAAATTTTTTCAAAAAAGAGACAGTAATCTCACCCGATTCTTCATTAATTGATTGAAATTGAGCATCTTGAAACATCGTTATAACAACAACATCATCTAATTTTTTTGTTTGTTCTATAAATTGCAACCACAATGTTTCAAAAGAAATCGATACTTTTTCAACAGCTAAAATAGAATTATTTATTTTTTTTTTTGATTCCTGAGAACCTACCATAGACGACATACTATATTGCAATAAAATCATTTCTAAAAATCGTAATTTTTTAGTTGTTTTAGCAATGTTATGCTCTTCTAAACACAATATACGAAAGAGATACAACAATTTTTCCATATTCATATGTCGCATCAATTTTTTATAATCTTCATCCAAATCAATAAAATAACGCGGATTAACGCCATACTGTATTAAAATAGCATCGTAAACTAACTCGGTTAATTGCGACCAAATATATTCAACTGCAAGTTCATATTTTTCTAATTGCACGAATTCTTGAACAACATCTTGAACAGTACCTGTCATTAAAGTCATAAAAAACTGAATTAATGTATCTTGATCAATATGCCCTAAAACAGTTAAAACCGATCCTTGCGATATTTTTTTTGTTGCAAAACGAACCTGTTCTAATAAATTAATTGCATCACGAACAGATCCATCAGATTCGCGAGCAATGACTGCAAGACCTGATTGCTCATACAAAATTTGTTCACGTTGACACATTTTTTCTAAATGTTCCTGAATAATCTGCACAGAAACTGGATCGAAAAATATCTGAAAACAGCGTGATTTTACCGTGTCTAATATTTTATGCATATCTGTTGTTGCTAAAATAAAAATAACTGACATCGGCGGTTCTTCTAATATTTTTAAAAATGCATTAAATGCAGCTTTACTGAGCATGTGAGCTTCATCAATTAAATATATTTTTTTATGCCCAAGCAAGGGCAAAAACGATGAAGCATCAATAATATTACGAACATTATCAACGCCTGTATGTGATGCAGCATCGATTTCTATAAAATCAGGATGCTGACTTTTACTCATGGCTAAACACGAATCACATTGCAAACACGGAAGTACTATTTTGCGTGGATCTTTTTGAAATTCTGATAATTTTTGACAATTTACTGCTGCTGCAAAAATTCGAGCTGTTGAGGTTTTTCCACAGCCTCTTTGCCCAGCAAAAAGATAGACAGGAAAAAACTGATTAAGATACAAACTATTTTGCAAAATTTTAACAGCCAAAGGTTGTCCTACAACTTCTTGAAAGTTTTTAGAACGCCATTTTCTTGTTAAATTTAATTCAAAATGTTCCATATATCATCACTTTATTTACAAAAGAAGAGGAAGTTTATACAAAAATATAACGTCCTTGCTGCTTCCTTTCGGACCTGACAAATTAAACTTCATATTTTTTATAAACTTCCCCAAATTTATCTCAACGTTACTAGTTATATTATTTTATCTAAAAAATTATAACTATTTTTAATGCTATACATTGTTGTATACACATGACATTAGACAAAATTTTGGCAAAACACTGGTGGAGAGAGAGGGATTCGAACCCTCGATGCCTTGTTACAGACATACACGATTTCCAATCGTGCTCTTTCGACCACTCAGACATCTCTCCTTAGAAAGAAATCTTATTTGTCGCCTTCTAATTCTTCAGCTAACGCTTTTGCTAATTCTTCTTGTTTTTCAGCAATTGCAAGTTTTTTATCCATGTCATTGGTTGTTTTTTTAGCAACAGGTTTAACATGTTTTGCAAGAGCTTTTTTCGTTACTGGATCTGATGCTTGTGCAATCGCTTCAGCTTCTTCTTGTAAACTTTTTTTATCAAGACCACGAGCTGTTGCTGCTGCTAAATAATCTAATACCAATTTAATCGCTTTTGGTGAATCATCATTCCCAGGAATAACGAAATCTACGCCTGTTGGATTCGCATTTGAATCAACCAATGCAACAACTGGAACACCTGCCGAATTTGCTTCTTGTAAAGCTGTTGCTTCTTTTTTAACGTCAATTAAAACAATTGCACCAACTGGCATTTTCAAATCAATTAATCCACCGATTGTACGTTTTAGACGATCTGCAGCTTTTTGGAAAGTAACACATTCTTTTTTTGTGTATAAACTTTCATTCGATTTTTTAACCACATCTTCTAAGTGAAGATATTTAGTTACAGCTTTTTTAACTTGGTAAAAGTTTGTAATCGTACCACCAACCCAACGATGATTTACATACGGCATATTTAAATTTTGCCCAAGCGATTCGATCATACTTTTTGCTGATTTTTTAGTACCAACCCAAAGAATGGTTTCGCCACGAGCTGCAACTGATTCTAAAAACGCTGCTGATTTTTCTAAGTTGTATGCAATTTTAGAAACGTCAATCAAATGAATACCATTTCTATGTCCCCAAATATATGGAGCCATTTTTGGACACCAGCGAGATTTTTGATGACCAAAATGTAAACCAGCCTGAATTAAATCACGAAACTCTATCATAAAATACCTTTAATTATCCTAATTACAGGAAAAAGTTTATAAACACATAACACATCACGCTTACGCTGCGCTTATTTTTATTCATATAAAAATAGTAAATACACGTAATTTATGCTTTGTTTTCTATATATATTTAGTGTACTGAAAATGAATAAAAGAGCAATTTTTTCAACAAAATTACTTCAAACCAATCACTTCATTATTTTCTATAGCTTGGCAATACCGTCTTCCAAGCCACCACGCTACACCAATCCATAGCGCTATAATAACAGAAAAGAACGATATATAAACAAGATTAAACATCATCGTTCCTGGCTCAATCTTACTTGTCATAGCAACAAAAGCAGAACTTGTTCCTTTCGATATCTTCATGCCAAAAGAATCGATCCACGACTTCGATTTATACTTAATATCTTTCACTGTCGGAATATATAAACTTTCTCGCAATGGTGAAGCAAATGCATAATTCAAAACACCAAGACCAGTAAACACCACTAAAACTGCCTGAGGATTATACGTTGTCATAAAATAAATCAGCAAAAAACCAATTAAAATAGGAGTTAACAATAAACAAACTTTTTCGCCTAATTTTTTTAATAAAACTCTCGTCCCAAAGAAAGATACAAAAAATCCAATACAATGAATAACCATACGTTGATGAAACATCGCTGCAGAAAATCCGCCAGCCTCTTGTAAAATACCAATTCGCTGTACCGATAAAACAACATTTAATAATTCATAAAAAAAGATAATTGCAAAAATAGCTAAAATATATGGCTGCTGAAATAACATATACACACCGGCCATCATACCAGTCTGATCAGTCCCATCTTCTTCTTCTTTTTTTTCTACCTGATACACAGCCTTATAACCATGTAAATTTTCCTGATTTCCTGTCACCAACAAATAGTACACAATCATCGGCGCTGCACATAACAATATCGAAGCAAAAGCTAATAAAAACTGATGAATAAACACATCTGACAATCCTAAATTACCTAACAGGGAGGTCGGAGTTAATAACATCCATGCTAAACCTGCAGTAAAAGCACCACCAAGCTTAGAACCTGCAATCATAATCGTGTACCCTTTTTTTGCCGTTTCTGGAGATGTCACAGAATTAGAAAACGACCAAAATAAACTGACAACAAAAGGAATAGCTCCTTCATAAAACAGATAAATAAACCAACCAAAATAACGATATGGAGATGCAACTGTATTTTCTAATCCCATCGTTGGATGGCCTAAAAAATAAGCTATCAATAAACCAACAATTCCATACAATGCACTATAAAAGCAAAGTAAGTGAAATCGACTCATCGTATCAATCAATTTAGAATACAACATCGTTGCTGGAACTAACAAAAACATCGAAATCCATTTCACTTGGCCAATGTAACCTTTACCAACAAACAAAACAAATAAAATATCTTTCAATTCTTTTAAAACTGTATAAGAACCAATAACGCAAAAAAATGCTAACGACAATAACATGATTTTTATCAAATCACTTCTTTGCAAATCTAAAGAAAACCCAATCTTTTTGAAAAAATGCGTCATAAAAATCCTTATAATTTTGAAAATTATTTCACTATCTAAAAATCTACAAATTTGACTGTTGCAGATAATCTTTTTGTAACAATTCAACTACCGGCAAATCTGGCTGAGGATAATCATAATTTGATAAGTCCATAGCACTTACCCATGCTATAGCAGCATGTTCATGTAATTGCATCTGACCTTGATAATTATATACTTTAAAAAGGTGCATATCATAAAAAATATTATTATGCTCAAAAGAACTTACACAGTAATACTCTGCTACAGTAGCATGAATATTTAATTCTTCGTAAAGCTCCCGACGCAAACAATCTTCCAAGGATTCATTATTTTCAACTTTTCCTCCAGGAAACTCCCACAATCCTTTCAAAGAATCATCTTTAGCTCGCTGTGCAATTAAAAATCTACCATCTTTTTCAATAATAGCTGCAGCTATATTTTTCCTTACTACCTGATTATTTAAATTCTGCATTAGCATAAATCCATTTCATTACTTCTGTATCACAAGTTCCATTATAAATATCTGCCAAAGTTGCTTGAGCATTTTCTATTTCAGGCATCAATTCAACCTTGTCGCTACAAAAAAATTCTGAATTATTTTCTTCTAATAAGCTCAAAACAGCGCCACGAGTTTTATCATATATTTGAGTAAAATTAGTTTTCATTGCAACATGACCTAATTTTAAATTTTTAGCCTTATCTTCTGGTAAACGAAGTTTTAAATCTTTATAAACAAGCTCAGTTATAAAAGCAAAAAATCCCATATCATATGGCAATCCCGTATAAATATCAGTACTTCTTGAAGAAACAGTGCAACACAAATAATCATCTTCTACATAAAACTGCATCCCAATAGTACAAGGAAAATCTAAGTTTTTAAAATTTTTATGATAAGGTTGATTTATGTTTATAAATGCTTTTCTAGAATCTAAATTTTTTTCTAAATTTTTTATAACCCATTCATACTGAGTTATATTTCCCTCTTCTGGAATTCTTTGATGAAAAACATAATACCCATAATTTGAACATATCTCACCTTTTTCATCGATAAGAGTTGACCAAAATTTCGATGCTTGAGACAATCCTTCAGAAACATTAAGACTCCCTTTAAAATATGCTAATAACTCTCTAGAAAAATATTTTTTTGCAGTTTTTCCACGAAGCAAATGCAATCTATCTCGAGGATTCAAAAGAACATAAGTTACATCATAGGCTTGTTGACCACTGCCAGCACGTGCATTAAAAAATGAACCTTTTTCTTTAATATGTTGAGCCCCCAAAAGAATAATTTTGTCCAAATTTCGTCCAACAATACAAGCATGCTTATAAGTTGATTCATGAGAAAAAACAAAATTAAATTCTAATAAAAAAACAAAAAAAAACCAAAGCATAACCCAAAAACCTTTCACCCTAAAATAAATATTTTTATTGCTCTATAATTTCATTTGATTCAACAGCTTTTTCATACCGACGACCAAGTAAATATGACGTTGCAAACCATGCAGCGATCAATACGGTAAAAAAGCCTGAATAAACAATATAAAACATTGCTGTCCCAGGAATTGCAGATCGTGCAAAATCAACAAAAATACTACCTGCAGATTTTGAAATTTTCGTTCCAAAAGAGTCGATCCACGATTTTGCTTTAAACTTAATATCTTTTAGGGTTGGAATATACAGCGTTTCAATTAACGGACGAGATAATGAATAATTAATTGTTCCAAGCCCAATAAAGACATGTAACATAGCTTCTGGCGTTTGCACACACATAAAATAAAACAATAACAATCCAATTAAAACTGGAACCATTAACAAGCTAGCTTTTTCACCATAACGCTTTGTCAAAAACCGCGCTCCAAACAAAGACAACACAAGACCATAAAAATGCATCCAAAATCGCTGCATAAACATTGAACCTGTCAATGATGACATACTCATCAAACCTTGAGCATTTGTTGCTGCAGCTTTTAATAAACAAATTCTTTGGAAATTTAACACAACATTTAACGACTCATAAAAGAAAACAAGAGAAAATATACCTAAAATATACGGTGACTCTAAAAGAATTTGTAACCCAGAAAACATACCGGTCTGCGCAACTCCAGCCTTACTATTTTTCTTTTCTTGCTTGTACACAACTTCGTACCCGTGTAAATAACGACCAGGAACTTTTTTCATTAAAATGTAAATAACCACAGGAACTAATAATAAAAGAAACGCTGAACCACCTAATAAAATCTGATGCGCCTGTGTATCTGAAAAATTAAAATAGCCCGAGCTATGCAAATTATTCATCATGTATGCTGCAAACAATGCTGTTGCCATACCACCAATTTTTGATCCTGCAACCATCGTTGCATAACTTGCTTTTGCTTCGTGAGGATCAGAAACAGAATTTGCAAATGCCCAAAAAACGCCAACAACAAAAGGCGAAACACCTTCTAAAATAAAATAAAACAACCAACCTAAAATACGCCATGGACTTGTTTGAATGTTATCTAAACCATAGTCAGGCAAACCCAACAAATAAGTAAATATGAGCAGTATAACTCCATACAAACAACAATAAAAGGATAATAATTGATAGCGTCGAATCGAATCAACCAAACTAGAATACAAGAGCGCTGCTGGTATTAAAAAGAAAATAACCAAAAACTTCGCTTTGGGAAGATACTCATTGCCAACAATTCCAACAAAAATTGTATCTTTGAGCTCTTTGACCACCGTATACGCACCAATAACCAAGCAGAATGCTAAAGTCAATAAGAAAAATTTTAATTTTTCATATTTTTTCATTTCTAACTGACACATATCACCTGGACCCGTACCCATGAAACATCCTTTAGATAACAAGAAAATTAATACATATTGTCTATAAGAAAAGTATAGCAGTTTCATAAAAACAGCGCAAAATCTATTTACACAAAATGTAAAATAATTTGGAAATTATTATCTGATCAAACAATTGAAACTTTTTTGATACCTGTTTACGAAAATATTCATTCATAGTAAACTTATACTACTATATTTAGGGGTAAATTAAAGTCGAAAGCACATATCATGAAAAAAACTATCCAATTATCAGGGATTATTTTAAGTTTATTAAGTACGTACCAAATTACCAGTTCAGATGACTATGTCGTTGCAAGTGCGCCAACTTATGTTGAAAATTGTCAAAACTTACAAGCTGCATTTGATATTGCTCTTCAAGCACACAATCAAGAATTAAATGTAGTCACATTAGTTTCTATGAAACAACCTTTTCATCAAAAAGATTTAGTTCATTGCAGAAAAAATTATGAATTACACCATCCAGGAGTTTTTCAGAAAACCCCAGCTATAATTACTGGTGACAAGAATGGTTTAATACAAATAATGATATTTTCTCGCCAAGAAGCTGATGATTTGATAAAAAAATATCAAAAATAAAAGAATCTTATACTATTATTACATCAATGCTGTAAGAAAATAAAAAACAAGGAGTTGAAAATTATGACACACGAAAAAGAACTTGAAAACTCAGTTTTAACGGTTAATGAATCAACCCCTGCGGAAGAATTTTTAGATACAAAACTTGCAGTTCTTCCTTTAAAAAATATCGTAACCCTACCAACAAGTATTGTTCCTGTTATCGTTGGACGAAAATCATCTATTCTTGCTGTAGAACATGCAATGAAACACAACAAAAAAACTATTTTTGTTACTGCCCAAATACACCCAGATACAGAAGATCCAACACTACAAGATCTTTTTCACTATGGAACGATATCGACTATTTTACAGCTCATTAAAATGCCAAACGGCTCATTAAAAATTTTAATAGAGGGTTTGCAACGAGCAAAAATAACTCAGGCTGAAGAATCTTCTGATTTTTTAATGGTTAATTACCAAGAAATTCCTACCGAGCATACTTCAACTGACTCAGAGCAAGAAGCTGCATGGCGCCAACTTGATGTTATTTATCAAAGTTATACAAAATTTAACACTAAAGTTCCAACCGATATGACTGCCATGGCGCGCACCTTTAAAGATAAAGATGCTATCACCGATACGATTGCTGTCCATGGAAATTTATCTTTTACTGACCGTCAAAGAATTTTAGAAACTCAAGAGCTGACCAACCGAATGATCGATTTAACGATTTTACTTAAAAACGAAATCGATATTTTACAAGTTGAACAACGTATCAAGGGTAGAATTCAAGATCAGGTTGAGAAAAATCAACGAGAATATTATCTAACCGAACAAATTAAAGCGATTCATAAAGAACTTGGTCGAGAAGATCAAATAGAAGAAGTTCATGAATTACGCATGCAATTAAAAGCATTAAAACTTCCAGCACACATCGCTGAAAAAACAGACAAAGAATTAACTCGATTAGAACAGATGCCAACAATGTCTGCCGAAACAGCAGTTAGCAAAAATTATTTAGACTGGATTATCAACTTACCTTGGCATAAAGCAAGCAAAGATGCTATCAGTTTAAAACAAGCAGAAACCTTACTTGCAAAACAACATGCCGGTCTTACTAAAGCTAAAGATAGAATCATAGAATTCATTGCTGCAAAAAAATTTGCAAAAGATTTAAAACGATCTCCAATTATCTGTTTAGTTGGTGCTCCTGGAGTTGGCAAAACATCACTTGCAAGTTCGATTGCACATAGCCTTGGAAGAGAGTTTGTTCGTATATCACTTGGCGGCGTACGTGATGAGGCTGAAATTCGGGGCCATCGAAAAACATATATCGGAGCAATGCCTGGAAAAATCATCCAAGCGATGCGCAAAGCTAAAACAATCAATCCTGTCATTTTACTTGATGAAATCGACAAAATGTCTCGCGACCATGCAGGAGACCCTGCGGCAGCACTTCTTGAGGTATTAGATCCAGAACAAAACAAATCCTTTGTTGATCACTTTATCGATGCTGAATACGACTTATCACAAGTTATGTTTATTGCAACAGCAAACATGATTGATGCAATACCCTACCCTTTATATGATCGTATGGAAATTATATCGCTTGCAGGATACACGCATAAAGAAAAATTATTTATTGCTCAAAAATTTTTAATACCAAAACATTTAAAAGAGCATAATCTTTCAAAAAAACAGTTTAAAATCAATGATGCAACATTATTACAATTAATTGATGAATATACCCAAGAAGCTGGAGTTCGACAACTTGAACGATTAGTTACTAAACTCATTCGCAAAACAATTCAAGAATTACTGCACGAAGGTGAAGATAAAATCATTACGATTGATGCTAACAAAATTCAAAAATGGCTTGGATATCCAAAGTTTAAAAAAGCAAGCCTGAACAAAGGTAATCGAGTTGGTATTGCAACAGGTCTTGCATGGACAGAACTTGGTGGTGATGTTTTAGAAATTGAAGTAGCGTTACTTCCTGGAAAAGGTAACTTTACCTTAACTGGTCAACTTGGTGAAGTGATGCAAGAATCTGCGCAAGCCGCACTAAGCTACATTAAAGCTCATGCAACGCAACTTAAAATATCACAAACGGTCTTTAGTAATAAGGATATTCATATTCATCTTCCTGAAGGCGCAACTCCAAAAGATGGCCCTTCTGCAGGAATATCGATGTGTACGGCCCTTGTTTCTGTACTAACAGGAATTCCTGTCAAACAACATTTAGCAATGACTGGTGAAATTACTTTACGCGGTAGAGTTTTAGGTGTTGGTGGACTAAAAGAAAAATGTTTAGCTGCACAACAATACCAGATGACCGATGTTATTATGCCAAAATCGAATGAAAATGATATAAAAGAGTTTGCAGATGAGCTAGAAAATGTTACATTATTCTTTGCAGATACGATGGATGAAGTTTTACAAAAAGCTTTAGAAATGAATCCTTTTACCAGAAAAGTTAAAGCTTCTTCGGATAAATTAAAAAAACCTGCGAAAAAAAAGAATAGTGATACATCAAGCACAAAAAAAAAGAAGACAGTAAGTACAAGCAATAAAAAAAATAAATAACAACACCGATTCTTGTAAGGATTCTTATGAAAAAATTCTTTGGCTTACTGGTAATATCAACAGCGTTCTTTCTTGCTGGATGTGGTAATAAAAAAAGAGCTCAAGCAACACGTCAACAAGAAACTTCTGTAATTCAAGAAATTATAACAACAGAATCTTCTTCCTCAGAAGATAAAAAAGAAGATTATTCTGTAGTTGCATAATATAGGATAAAGAAAAAACTAAAGGCAATATGATCATATTGCCTTTAGTTTTTTCTTTATCCTAACTATATACGGACCGTTTTACAAACAATAAACCCCATGCTATAATAATTACAGGTTGAATAATTAATACTTATAAAAAAAAGGTTAAAATTATGAAAAAATTATTACTTAGTTTATTTTTACTATCAACATCAATTTTTTGTACACAGTCGATCAATAATGACAGTCAAGATACTCAATCATGCAGACAAGAAGAATTCTTTTCTATGCCAAAAGAAAGATCTCTTTTTAAAAAAATCTTCATGCAATCTTTAATTGAAAACAGTTCATCTCATATACCAAAAAAATCTGTTTTACAAATAATTACAGAACATTATCAAAAAAACAAATAATAAGAATTTTATGAAGAAATTATATCTATCTTTACTAATTTTTTATGTTTTTTATTATCAAAATATTCATACATCTGAGACTCCATTAACACAATCACAAGAAAAAAATGTTGAATATTGTATTCAAGAAATAAAAAGCCCAGAATTTAAAAATTTAGTACATCCACCAAAATGGTCTGATTGCGAACCTGAATACTCTCTACAATATTTACAAAGAAAGAAAAATAGGTACCCACACGACTTATACTTATTAAAATTAAGAATTGCAGCACGTAAACGTCAGGATGAATTGGCACATACCACACAATTCATTCCTCTACAAAAAGAAAGAAAAAAACAAACTCCTCCTGCAAGCCCTGATAGAGTAACACATCAATTTAGTCCTCATAAAAAAACTTCTCCAAAACCTGCATGGCGTTAAATACAAAAGAGCGGATCGATTGATCCGCTCTTTTTTTATACATAAAAACATAAATTATGATCTATGATTCCATCGAGTTTGAGCATTCTTAACATAATTTGATGCAAAAGAATGCGTACTTTTCATAATTGATGGATTGTGCAATACTCCTGCAACTAAAGCTTCTGTCTTTGAACTTCTATACTGCCCACTTGCAAAAGAGTTTCCTGTAAATTGATGCGATGCTGGCCCTTGCGTCGCAGCACTTACGGTATTTGCAAGCGAAGGAGCAACACCACCACCCTGACTTTGACCAGTAGCAATCGGTTGATTTTGATTTACAAAATTTGGCACTGGCGCAACACTTGGCACCGTATCAAATCCATAGATTCGAGCAACAACCGTACTTGTTCCACCAAATGACGGTGATTCATGACCAATACACACTAATTTACCATCAGCTTGTACTTGAGCATCAGTAAATTGAGAATTTTCACCAGTCTGGAAAACCGTTAACGTGTATAAACCAGCAATATCGCCATCTGGATTAAATGATGTATCATATCCAGAACCGTTTGCAGTAATTGCAGCAACAAACATATTGTCAATATCTGAAGCTGTAATATCTTGATAGCCAACAACAAATATCTTACCATTTGTTAAAGGAATCACTTTCGTTACCACATTGGTTCTGTCATTTTGTGTACCTGTAAAGACAGTCAGTGGTAATCCACCATTAAATCCACTATCAGCAACCCCAGTTGCACTATATCGCATTATTTTAACACGAGAATGAGCACCATCTTCTATCGTTGCAGCAACAATAATATTTCCTGAACTATCAACTGCGATTGCAATCTTATCGTCTGATGCAATTCCTGACCATGCAGTAAATTCACCAGATGATGCAAATGCATTCCATAATCCACTTCCAACAGGATCTAGAGCTGACACAACTAGATCGCCATCAACATGACGTGCTACATAAATTACATCGTTTGTTAAACCAATTGCCAAGGCCTGAATTGACTCTGAATCAGCGAATGTATATTTGCCAAGCGTTCCAAACTGTGTATCAACTTGACCTGTTTGTTTATACCGAGTAATCACACCTTCATAACTTTCACTATCACTATTATATTCAGTTCCGCCAACAATAACTTTACCTTCTAATGCTTGAATTCCAATGCTATAGAATTTTTCTATCGTTGGATGCACAACACCATTTCTGCCACCAAACGTTGTATCTAACTTACCATTTGCTTTATAACAACGCACTAAACCTTGCGTCGTAGAAGAATCGATATAACCAACGGTAAATGTTCTGCCAAAACTATCTTTTAATACCTTTTGCATAATTTCTGAATCTGTTGAAACAGTCGAAGTGATGGTCACACCAGGAATCGCTCCATTTAATGAGCCACCAACAGTTGTATTTAGGTATCCATTTGTTAATAAACATCCATATAAATAATGTTGATAGACCCTATCGCTATCAGTATATCCGTTTGCAAACAGATACATTTGACCATTACTTGCAATCGATAATCCTTTACCATACTGATCCAAATCAACATTCGTTCCAAAATACATTCTAACAATACCATCTTGGAATCTTCCAAAAGAAACATCTGCTGTTCCAGATTTTCCAGCACCAGGAAATAATAATACCTCACGAATATTATCACCACCATAGACACGAACACCGTAAGGAATACTTTGATTTGTTGCAGGAGATTCATTGACTGCTGCAACAATTCTACCATCCTGTTGAATATCCATGCTTGTTAAGCTGCGAGTATGTTGTAATGCAGGATCGATTTGAAATAATTGCTTACCAGTACTATTAAAATCTAAGTCTAAAGCGCCATCAAGTGTTACACGAGCAATCACACTATAATCATTATTCGTAATAGTATCTTGTCCATCTTGATATCCACCAACTAACACAGTTCCATTACGTAAAGATATTAATTCTTGTAAAACAACTGGCGTATTAAAACTGATATCAAATTGCTCTTCATCGTTAAATACATCTAACGGAGCTCCCAATTCATCATAACGACAAATCGCTATTTTACCATATGAGCCATCTGTCCATGAAGCTGCAAGAACAGTTCCAATTTCATGACTTAATGCAATACGAATATAAGCATAATTGTCAATTCCTGAAATCGCTTCATCAAGTACACCATTAACACCAAATGAATCAACTAAATCTCCGCTTGCATCCATAGCGATAACACGAGCATATTTAACTGAACCATCTAAATAACCAATAGCTAAATAGATAAGATTTTCATTTGTCACCGCAACTGAGGTAATACTTGCACCGTTGGTATACGTACCATTGCTATTAAATGAAGTATCTGCAGCACCAGCAGAGGTATACATTTTTGCAGTTCCCACACCAGAATTAATTCCAGTTACTAAAATTTGACCAGTTGTTAATTCAACAACTGCGTATGGAGTTGTCATAATGCCATAAATTGCACCTGGTAAAGTTCCTAAAGGATTAAATGTTATATCTAAAGCACCATCTTCATCAAGTCGCTTAATAAAACCACCTTGAATACTATTCGTACCAATAATCAGCATGCGACCTTTACCATCAATTTCCATGCGATTTATTGTTTCATTTCCAGATAATTTTGGTATTAATATTCCTTGGCCAGATCCATAATCCGCATCTGGATTACCTTGAATATCGCATCGCATTGTCCAAGCATCAACCCCGTTACCAACAACAAACATCGATTTACCACTTGTTAGCACTCGAACTGCTCTTGATTTTAGATCTCCTGTTGCTGAAGTAACCCCGTTAACATACATCGTTGCAACACCATCTATATTAAAGCTTGGGTCAAACTCTCCATCATCATAAATACTTGGAGATGGTTCAACCTCATCTGAATATTGCGTGTTATAGAATACTGCAACAACTGGAGTCGCATACGTACTTACAACTTCTTGTCCAACCACACAAATTTTTCCTTCGTTAGATATTGCAGCACCTTGAAGCTTTTGTAAGGAGCCCGATTCATTAAAGGTAAATAAATTTTCACCAGCTTGTGATGAAGAATCTGGATTAAATAATTCATCTATGATTCCGTTATTAATAATTTGAGCTATCCAAAATTTATCACTTGATGTTGATGCAACATTTTGATAGCCAATTAACGTATAATATCCATACACATTTGAAAGCACACGATGCAAGATCGTTCTATCTGCAAGATTACCTGAAGTTATCGTACATACAGAACCACCATAAAACGATGAGTCAACAGCACCTGATGAGTCTAGTCGAATTGCCTTAACAGTATTTGCGTTATTCATCGATGCTGCAACAAAAATTTTGTTATCAACATCAACTAATAATCGAACATGTTCTGAAGAGGCTATGACTCCACCTAAAACATCATTTACTTTGCCATCATCTCCAAACGATAAATCGTACTCATTACCGTTTGGATGAATTTTTGCAACCGTCGCTGTTCCATTGCTGCTATTTTTATACGCAATATAAATAAAATCATCAACATCAATCGTCAATCCATACACATCGGTCGCATCATCAATAAACCATTGGCCATTTAAACCAAATTCATTATCTAACAAACCATCTTGCGTATACACATGGACAACACCTTTATTTAAAGCTGTATTATCTTGCCCTACAGCAACAATTCTTCCATTCGATTGAAATCCAACTGAATATAATTTTGTTGCTAACGTTGAAACAACACCTGTTGGTTCTGCAGGATCTCCAGCTAAATCGCCAAAGGTAAGATCTAACTCACCTGCTGCAGAATAACGTCTAATTAAACCAACATCATCTGTTCCATCTTGAAAACCAACACAAACTAATCTACCGTTATTATCAACTTTCATGTCGTATAAATATTCAGAAACTCCTGCTGTTAATAAAGGCTCTGCAACAACTCCATCAATACCAAAAGTTTCATCTAAATTTGCTCCAGCATCAAATTTTGTTATGACAAAATGATGATAACTAGAATCTGAATCTGTTGTTCCATGGCCAGCCACAACATACATACCATTATCTAATGGGCAAATTGCTTGTGCATATTGTTGTCGTGATGAATTGACACCAAAATTAAAACTTTCAATACCAATTAAATTTAATGAGGTATCAAACGTTCCAGGTACTGCGACCGTAGGAATTTGTCGTTGCTGATCTGTATATAATTGTCCATAGAATTGAACCAACAATGGAACATCTTGAGAACCACTATTTTCATACCCAGCAAGGACTAATTTACCATTTTTTAATAATGCTCCAGAACATAATTTACGAACAGAATATGCTCCTGTTACTTGGAAAGCAACGTATCCTTGACCACCAGCAACGTTTCCACTTGAGTTAAATTCTGTTGCTAAAGCTCCTGCATGAGTTAACCATACAACAAACATCGTATCATCTGAAGTATTTTGATATCCAACAATAATAATATTACCATCATTCGCGCTGACATCACCTTCTGCCAATAAAGCATCCTGACTGATAATTAAATCTTGTAACACAAAATCAGCATAACTGAGCGTTGTATAACCAGTTGATTGAAAAGCTGTATCTAACACACCAGCATCAGAATAACGGGCTACTTGTATTGTACTTGCCGTAGCACCAACAACAAGAAGATTTCCATCTGGGTCAATACCAATTTTTGCTTGCGATTCTCCTGCAATCGTTGCATTTAATGCGTTAACAATTGATCCTGAAGATCCAAAAGTTTCATCAAGACCAGATCCATTTGGTGTCACACAACTCACCGTAACATCTGTTCCATTATGATACACAATTACAGGACGATCATATTCATCTATAATAAAACTATAAATTGCAGCTGCATCAAAACCCATACTTCCAGTTCCACCAGAACCGCCATCTGTTCCAAATGATAAATCTAATGATCCAGATGGTGTATATGCAGCAAGCATACCCTCTTGACCATAATTAGAACGCAATCCTGCTACTAAAATTCGACCGTTACTTTGTTCTAAAACTTTATACGCAGCAAGAAAATTAGTTGTTACAAAACCATCAGTTCCAAAATCTTCATCAATCGAACCATCTGCATTAAATCGAGCCAACCAACTTTCATC
>JACCDX010209868.1_pt1 | contig 20069 bp, 13 predicted proteins | sample 7449681 | NCBI WGS metagenome assembly JACCDX01 (sample SAMN15323450, study PRJNA562643) | freshwater metagenome | isolation source: river surface water | place: USA:Blue River Watershed | collected 2017-08-18
GACATGTTGTTCATTATACTACGTTCTTGATCGTGTTTGCTTTGATGTAAACGCCTTCTTTTTTTCCTGATTCTGTTTCAAATGAGTATGGCACAACCTTACAATAGCAATATATCTCTACTCCAATTAAGTCTTTAACGGAGCTCCAAGTAAGATCGGTGATAACCATTTTGCACCATTTGGTGCTCACTTTGATTATCTTCGTATCGGCGTCTTCTCTGTAATCTGAGTAAGATACATAGTTGATTACATGTCCTAGCTTCTCTGCCTTTGGTTCAATCTTGGCTATCGCCTCTTTGCTGATTCTTATAATGATCCCATTTGGGTATTCGCCAATGATGTGTCCTGATATCTTGGTAGTCATGATTGTGTTTATACTAGATACTCGTTCTAGGTTGAAATCAAAAAAAATAATAGAGATGGATTGCTATGGTGTCTATACTTAGAAGTCAAAGTTGATACCATTAGCGTCCGGTGTCATATTCTCATCGTACATTGCCTTATCGATCGCCGTAGTGACCGTAGCAGTGTTCGATACAACACGCGTGTTGATGAACTCAAGTTCCTTACGCACCTTAACTCGAATAGCACGCTGTAGAAGCGTAAAGAAGATAAGGTTTCGAACAAGTTTAGTATCTAGACGAACCTTCTTTTGAGCATCGGTAAGTCCTCCCTTATTGATAATGTACTTATTAAGTACATCAGATAGTACGCCAAGATGTTTATTATCATCAGCTACTGCAATTGCATCAGTTATATTACCAGAGTACGGTTTCTTTAGTAAGCCTACCAATGCAGCATGTTGTGTACCGGTTTCCGCTTCGCCCATAATACCACGAATTGATTCATCGAATGTAATAGAGTAGTTGTAAAGGTTTACAAGTGGAATCTCACGCATAAGAGCATGTACATTGATAGGAACAACATTCATGTCAATAATGTTAGCAACAACTGCCGCAGATCGAGGATTTTGTTCTTTATTTGTGTTCTCGTACGCAGTTATGATCACTTGTTTAGCATTGTCATCTAAAGCATCGATTGCGGTTTGAATACGAGCAGCTCGAGTCAAACGTTGATTGCGTGTATCGGATGGAAGACGGAGTGCAGTTCTAAGCGCCGCTGCTAGAACATTGAGAGCGACTGTATTAATCGGGTAGGCAGCTAATTCTTCTAGAACAAATTCTTTAATTGTGTCAAACTTAGCGCGAATATTTTCAGGTTGTCCAGCTGGGTTAACTGCCGGTAGATTATTAATATGGTCATACAAAGTCTTCTTATTCTGTAGAAGATTGTATCCTTCGAGAAGCATAATACTCTTCTCCATTGTGTTCAATGCTTGGTAAGTTCGTAGCTGACCTACGATAGCAGCTTTATTAGATGACGCTTCGCTTAAAGATAGATACATTGTATTCTTTGTGTTTGTACCAATGAGAAATCCATCTAGACCCATATCACTAAATAACGTACGATTCTTCGAAAATTGGTCAAGATTGGCCTCTGGAATAACGGCAACATCTGTTATAGCGTTTGCTAATGCTTCAGTAGGGGATTGATTTGCCATGTAATTGACATAGCTAGCTGCTCGTTCAGCATTGTTGGCTCCGCCAAGCATAGCATCAGTAATCATATTATCTGGGATGACAGTATTATCTACTTCAAATGCAGCACGAAGAGCATCTGCAATATGCGTTTTAATTAAGTCTACGGATGCTTGTGTGCTATAGGAATTACCTGGAGCAGATTTCTGACGGTATGTTATAGTACCATTTTCTGCTACAACACGCTCAAAATCCATATCTGTGAACTTAATTGTTTGAATATATTTGCTAATCGCAGTACGTTTAATTATCTCTTTCTCTGCGTCATTTAGCTGTGTATTATTTGGTGTTCTAGGTGTATCTATGTTTTCCATGGCCTGGTGTTTTCCTACTTGGAACTTATCAAATGCGCCAAAGAAGTATTGTTCATCAGATACCGTATGGTAAAGAGCCATAAACGACGCCAGCATATCATTGAACTTCTTTTCTTCAATTGCGTTAGCAGACTGGCTAAAAGAATTGTACTTCTGTACAAGCTGCTTCATGTATGGCATGTCCTTTAGTTCAATGGATTTCGACATAACCGGCGCACGCATAGCATACAAATACTTAACATTTGCATTGTTCTTAAGAGGAACTAAAGACTTCGAAATGTTTGCGCTGTTAAGCGATGCCGTCATTGTAGAGAATGGGCCAAATGGTAGTTCCTTGTCTCCATCAGATAGGAAGTTTTTGGCAAAATCCTTACGGATATCAAACATAAATGGAGGAGAGTTATCAACTGAACGAATCTCAGCAATAACACCATCTACATCAGATACTAGAGTACGCATGCTATTGATGATATTATCAATAAGAAGCACTGCCTCAGTCTTAGCGTCTCCCTGCGCAACAGCAACCGCATTAACCTTACCAAAGACTACATAATCCAATCCACTGTTAATAATTGTTCTATTACCAACAGCCTGCGAGTCGTTGGTAAATACACTTGTCTTTATTGTTACTCCTGCATCTTCAGACACGTTCACGACCGCCGATGGCGAGTTTACCTTAATAAGTAGACGGCGGTATACTTTACATTTCTCAATGAATAGTTTCATCATTCGACTGAAGATAGGAAGCTTAACCTTGATCGTCTCAAAGTTAGAAGGAGATACTTCCGATAGCTCAGATAGCTTAAACACAGGAAGGTTGCTGATAGGATGAATACGATTGATAAGAGTGTATATGGTGTACGCTACAATAGAAGATACTGGACTGTTGCCATAACATACATTACCGAATACAGCTGGAACCTGTTTGTCGTGTTGAATATCGGGATATGTGTATCCGTTGTTCACTGCATCTGGGATACCAGAAGATACAAAGTTATCAACAAGCTTACTATAGAACTTCTTAGTACCGTTGTCATACATCTGTACTAGATACTGATATACAAGAGTATTGAATTCTTGAACAATGGTAGAGTATGTGTTAGTTCCAACTCGATCGCCACGGATGTTAAATAGATAAGAGTAGAGTTTAATGTCTTGGTCAGACTTACCGCTGATGCCCATGTAAGATTTGGCGTTAGCATTGTAAATGGTAAATACATCCTTTAGAAGTTGACTCTTATCAAACACTTTGTTATAGTTTTCTGCTGATACCCGAACAGATTTGTAGATATGATCAACCTTGTCATTAGTATCTTTGTATAACAAAGGAGCAGCTACATCATGAGATGGAAGAATGACGTTGTTTACAAGCGATTGAAAATTCCACTCGTCGGTGTAGAATTTGTTAACAAGTGAAGGCATTAACTTAAGTGCTACATCAAACGTGAGCGCGCTCTGTTGCGTACGATCACGGTATACATTCTTATCAAAGATCACGCTCATCAAGTTCTTATCGATCCAAGCAATAGATCCAACGCGAGGAGCATTGGTATTAGTAGAACCGGTAATAGAATCAATGAGTTTCTGGTCAACAACTCCTGTGAATCGAGATACCATGCTCTTAATGGACGCCAATAGCAACTCGCACTTGTTCTGTAGTTCACTAACGTCGAGAACAATACGATCAGTGGAAGTAATGTTCAACTTAACAAGCATACCGAACGAATTACTTAGCGACAATAGCGATTCTACAAACATATGGTGCTTATCCCGATATCCATTGTAAACATCAGTTAAGTCGGCGTAAGTATCATAAGGAGGAGCAGCATGTGCAATTATCGCATCCAGATGATTTTTGATGCTGGTCGCGCCAATATTGATGTTTTTAATTGTATCAGGGATACCTTCTTGCCACTCATGGGCAACTACAAAGTACTTAAGCAAGAACTTAACAACCGTGAAGTATACTTCTTGAAGAAGCGTAAGAGGAGCAATAACTGTTTCGTGGAACATGACATACGCCTCCATCTTCGTCTGGTTAACATTCTGTACCTGTTCAATCGCATTGATGATTAGATCATACTGACTCGTCTTGTTCTCAGTCTGTGCTAGATCTTTCTTTAGCTCACGAATAGAAGTACGAAGACTATCCGGCGTGGTATTAATCGCATGTCGGCCAGATACTTTACGGAACTCACGTTCAATCTTGTCACGGAAATCCTTTACAATACGGAATTCAGTGAGCTTAGTGATCTTCTCATCTGGAGTAGCAGACTTGCTATCTAGAGTCTTCTTCAGATCAAGATACTTATCGGCGGGGGAATCCTTTTCGAAGTCTCCGGATTCGTCAAGGATATCATAGTCATTCGTCGTAGAGATTATTTCATTAAAGTCATCGCCGAACGCATTACGCTTAGTATCCTGAATGACCTGGTAGTAGTTGAGTAGTTCCTGTTTCTTAACTACACCATAACGACGATTGATTTCACTAACAAGTTCGAGTAGAACATGACGGGCAAGGTCATCGCTAGTCTTAGCACTGTTCTTGTAGTGCTTGTAGATCATATTGATCTCCGCAATGATCTTAGAGATGTTATCCTTCGTGTAAATACCGCTATCGATATACTTAGCCTTTTCGAAGATGATCTGAATGATCTTGCTCCAGACGCTACCAACTTCAGGCACAAACGAAACTAGTTCGTTATCAGTATCTGCACGGATGTCATCCGCAGTGCGCGTATCCTTATTACCGTTATCAAAGATCTTGTAATAGAACTCGATAAGAAGAGGAATACGAACATACAGCTCGGCCGCCTCTGGAATGACATCCTCAGTGTCTACAACACCACCAGCGATAAGACGAGTACGGTTGTTAATGATAGAGTTGGATGCATCCTTAGGAGACTTAAAGATACGGTTGATACCAGCGACTGAGATGATCTTACCGACCATCGATTTAAGTACCATAACAAAGTAAGTATCATCAAGGATGAAAGGGTTATCGTTGTTTGATTTAGTGTATTCATTCCACATATCATTCATAATAACATCCAACAGGTAATGAACGCGGCGCATAATCTGAACAGGCTGATCAGTGTCCATACCAAACGCGACGTTTGTGTTGTCGTCTACAAGACCTACTGATGCTTGAGCAATCGGATCATCATTCTGAATTAATGTATCTATACTAACAAGACCACGATCGTCTCTGTTAGGCCCAACTGCTTGAACTGATCCAACCGCTAGAGCTCTTGCTTGTAGCTCTGGAATACTAACGTCAGTTCCACGAATCATATCATTAATGATATAAGCATCCGGGGGCTGAAATCCTAGACGAGCGATCGCAATGAAGTACTCCTTGTTATCCTTAAACTTAGAGAAGAGAGACATGATAAGGGCATATAGCGCTTTACGACCTCGAGTATCAAAACTAGTGAACTGGTTTTTGAAGTTAAGTACCTCATTCTGAGCACGAAGTATCTTAACCTTAAGAATGTCTAGACGGTTGCTATGCATACCAATTTCCTCTGGATCAGCAGCATCACTTGCCTTGGCAAGACCAATCTTAGTATCCTCAACCGTAAGAAGACGTTTGATCTTGTTATCATTATCCATGATCTGATGACCAGCGACATTAAGTGTAAAAGCAGATGCCCATACATAGTTAACAAGGTTCTTGTAAATTACATTAGGAGACATGTAAATGTGTTTCTCACTGTTCTTATCGCCATACTTCTCACCAATGTTAACAAAGTAAGAGATGATGTTCTTAAGTACAGTGATGCCTTCTACTGCAGCCTTGCAGCGCTGGAGTACCTCCTTAGCACGGGAAGGACCAATCTTAGCAGTTAGTGCATTGTAATTAGCAATAGTTGCATCATTTGTATACGCCGCATCAAAATCAGCATCAAGAGCAGCTACTCGCGCTCCGTCTTGATCTTTAAATGATTCAAGTACCTTAATAAGGTTCTTACCAGATTCAATATCATACCACTTGGCAATGATCTTAGTCGCAGTAAGCATCTTGTGTAGATCAGCAACAGCATCTGGGTTCTTAGCAACCGAGTCAGTAAAATGGTATAGAAGAAGATCAACCGCTTCAATTGTCTTGTAGAGACCAATACGAGCATCGCATTGCCACTGATAAATGAACTTAAGATCCTGTTTGCTAATCTTCTCTTTAATGTTAGCATTGTCGTTATGCATGTTGATCTCAAGACCAAGACCGCTCTTGTTGTCATCAATCTGACGGAAGAGTTCATCATATTCAGTCTTAATACGGTTAACAGCCTCACCAATAGTCTTGCCTACTAGGTCAGGGTAGCTCTCGCTGTAGCTGGTGAGCTCACTGGCAGTGCGCTTAAGGTTACCACGGAAGACAGCGATATCCTTGAAGAACGTAAGCTTCTTGGAAGCTGTCTCTAGCTTAACTACGGCATTGAGTACCGCTGAGATGTTTACCTTAGACATACTCTGACTGAATAGCTCATTGATGGCGTTGAGTTCACTAGCACCACCAGACTTCTTAATGTTCTCTTGGAAGTTCTTAAGACGATCCGTGGCCGAATCCGTGTGTGCTTTGATCTTAGCAAGCGCCGATGTAAGCTTGGTGATACCTTCAGACGAACCAAGCCCCGAAGCCTTGGAGGATATGAGCTTAAGAATATCAAAGAAATCAGCCTTGATTTGACGGCTATCGACCGCATCAATGTTGAGCTCAAGAAGGTGCTGGTACAGCTTTGTCTTGGTATCAGGTCGAGTAAAGAAACCACGGAACTTGTCGAAGGTAGAGATGAATTCAAGAAGATCATCGTTCGCTTTGATCTTGGTTCCCATCTCCGTTCCCATTTCTTCGGTGGCTTTGGTTACTTGATCGATATCACCGGTAAGCATGCCAATATACTCATTGATGGCGCCCGTGATCTTCTTGCGGTGCTCAACGAGTCGATCAGCGAGCTGCATGGCCTTGCCCTCTACAAGACCGCCGTTGTAGTCTTCTCCACCATACGCGACATCCTCGTATCCGCCCATCGCGGACTCATCATACCCGCCCTGTGTAGAGTTAAATTCAGACATAATGTGTGCGATGATCTGTTTAGTCTGTTGTTCTATTGGGGGGTGTCTGTATGTCGGGCGGCTGTTAGTTGCTCGACTCCGTTTGTTATTTATATTAGTACCACTCAGAATCTCTTTAATATTAAAAATATTTAAATTGTGATAAATTTGCTCTAATTGTCTGATTTTATCTTGAATATTGTAGTTGTGTGTGTTTTGGGAGTGTATAGTGTCATGTCTGTTGGTCTGTGAATTAATAATTTTCTGTATTTTTTGTATGTAGTCTTTTTTTGTCTGTTCTAGTAGTTGGTTGGCTTGTGTGTGTGATAGATAATTATTTTCTGTTATGTATTTTTTTATGTCTGCTATATGTTTGTCTATGAGTTTGTGTATGTCTGTTTGCATGTTATGTAATTGTGTTTGGTTTTGGTTTCCTCCTTTAACCGCTCCTCCAGAAACTTGGAATGGTGTTTCCCCTCCGCGTCCTGAGATGGAACGTGTTGATGTTTCAATGTGTTTAAGCATATTAGATAGCATGTTGTGGTTGTGTATGTTGAGCCTCTATAGGTTCAGTGTCGAATGTGTGAATAAATTAATTTTTTAGAAATCTTCTATATTATAGTATATACGTAATACCCTGTCAGAACCTAAATCTGATCCATAATGAGCGATATTCACGGAGGTAAGAGCAAATATAAGTGTTTGCTCAGTCTGATTCGACACCATTCACCTGAGCTATACGGTTGCATCAACGATCTTTGTCTTGATGGCATCTTCCGTAGCCAGCGTTATAAAAACACCTTTCTACTTCCTGGTAAGGCTCTAGTTAAGAAGATTGCTGATCTAATTGAAGATGATAAGGACAACGAGGCAACGGCCGCTATCAAGAGTCTCATGCTCAAGGATCACTTCACTGCCAAGTCTCTAGCCTCTGCTAAGGTCGTTGGTACGATCGATGACAAGGTCCTCAGTGCCGCTGGCGATGTTGCTTCTAAGTGTAAGGATACCAAGATGTGTACTATTAACTCCAAGGATGAACCAGTTGTATGCATTCTAGAATACTCTGGTTCGGATGCCCCTAGTAGCGCCGATGGCGAGAAGGTCGAGTCTGTCAAGGTCGGCTCTGGTCCTAAGCGTGGCGGTGCCGTCCCTGATTCTAAGAAGACTGTTGATTCGGTAGTCAAGAGCCTTACTGTGAAGGGTGATGCTAAGAAGACATTTGAGAAGTTCGCTGCCGCTACTGCTGCGATCGTTGCTCATCTTGACAACAATGCTCAGGTGATTCACTACCTCGCTGCCAATCCTATTCTTTCGTTTTACTTCCTTACGATGAATGGTAGCGAGCATGCGCCTCTCAAGAGTGAGGACTTTGATAAGGTAGACTTCGAGTCTGGTCTAGGCGATGTTGATGAGCTTGAGAAGCTGATGAGTGATGTTGAGTTCAACCGCGCTCTCTTCAACAAGATCAATGCTAAGCGCGGCAACCTTCTCCAGAAGAAGGGCGATCGCAATACTCTTCCGGGTGAGCTTCCTAAGGCGTACAAGTCTCTCATTGAGGGTGAAGATGATATGAAGTTGCACTTTGGTAAGTGTCCTGAGGTGAAGCTCCTAATGGACGAGCTTCGTTTCCTTTACGAAGACTCTGTATCTGATTGGGACGATGTCTCTGATGCGCTTGTCCACCTCGCTGCCATCAACTGGAACGACTGTGAACGCCATAGTGTAATGAGTGATAGCAAGCTTTACAAGTGTCTTGTAAAGTGCCCCGAGGCGTTCACGTCTGGTCCTACTCTATTCGTCAAGAGTATCTACTTCATGTACACTCCTATCAACTCGAAGGTAGAGGGCGCGCTTGAGAGCAGCAAGAACGGTGGCGCTGCTTATGGCGGAATGAACCCTTCTGCTGTTAGCAGTGCTGTGTTCAAGGGCGGTGCTGCCCGCAAGGCTATGAAGACTGTAAAGAAGAGTGATAAGATGAGTAAGCTCGTTCGCAGTCTGAGTAAGAAACAGAAGGATGAGCTAAAGGCCCTTCTTAAGTAAAATTGATTTTATGTATTCATAAATATAACTGTGATTCGGTTAAGCTATCTGAGAAGATTGAAGTATGTACCCGTACATCAAGTGCCCTACCTGCAACAATGAGCTGGCCTCTGTGTACCGCGTCTTTCAAGAGATGCGTAAGATGGTAGTGGTTGATCACGATCAGTACTCCACCGAGTTCACAACCAAGAACAGTCTTCTTGAGACCTTCGAGTTGCTCAAGATTAAGAATGTATGCTGCCGCTCGCACATCAACACGGTGCGTGAGTTCAACCCGTTCCTCCACTCGGACAGCTACTAATCATAGCGAATTGAGAGATGCCAGTAGTTCACTCTACTGCTTCTTTTTTTGGTTCAGAATCTAACTAATATCTCAGATACCAATATACGCTGTTCTTATGTGCCGATCTGATACTCAGTATCTATCATCTGATACAATGGTTCCAACCTCTCCTATTGCAACTGGCGACCGCCATGCCGCCCGAGTAAGATACAAGTTCGTTAGTCTGTCTAAGATAGAGGACTACCATCGTCTGCTTGCTAACGATCTATCCGCCGATGAGTTGATTGAGGAGTCAGTCATGTCTACTGGTCGAGTGATTACTATCACGATATTTAAGATCAATGACGGTGAACTACTTGGCCTCCATCGTATCATGCACGGTGGCAAGTCTCTGTCCAAGATCGCATATCGAGATTGGGTTTCTAAGATGGAGTATGTTCACTATGCCACTTATCGTTATTTCTGTGATTTGGAATTCATCCCTTCTAAGCTATTGAAGATGTATCTTGAGCTGGGTATCTCTCAATCTACTCTTCTGAGTATCATGCGCGAATTAGTAAGACTATACGAGCGACGTCAATTCATGGAAAAATGGCTATTTTGGACCCCTTGTGTATAAAAATTGATATAAAACAGATAAAGTATACTATACCTAGTCATCTCATCTGTCAAGCATGTCTTCCCTCCACAACACGACCGTGAACATTGGTTCCGATGTGTCTAAGATCCGTCACCACATTGGTAGCCGCGTTAGCTACCTTGATGAGCAAGAAGTATTGCTTTATCGCAAGACGACGATTGACCGTTCTGAGCCTATCCTCTTTCTGGGAAACGATTTGGAGCAGACAATCAAGTCTAAGAAGTATGAGATCACGCTATATGGCATTCTGCCGTGTGGTAGCAAGACCACTTTGATCATTGAGGGCATCCGTCCTTATGTAGAGATCAAATGTTCTATCTCAGAATCCAAGAGTCGTGCCATCGTCGACGATATCCTAGCAACCATCGATGTTGATGATGCTGAGGTGTGTGTTGTCAAGGGCCGCGACTTCATGGGCTACCGGCACCACGAATCATCCTTTCTGAAGATCTCATTCTTTACACTTAAGGATCGAGATGAGTTCATGAAGCAGTGCAAGAAGCGCCGCGTGAAGACCTACTCAAACGATACGTCTTCGCTATACCGCATGGCCGCCCGCGATTACAATCTGAATCTCTGTAATTGGAGTCAGATCAATGCGTATCGCCAGATCCATGGTTCGTCCATCTATCAGACACACTATGTGTTTCGATGTGATGTGTCTGACATGGTCGCGATCGATCCGGATACCTACACGGGCTCGGTTCCCAAGGATACTCTTCGTTATGACAAGACCATTGTGTCTTCGTTTGATATTGAGATGTGTCCTGAGATCCACGGTGCGTTTCCAGATGCGGATGAGAATGTGAATGATACTATCTTTATGGTAGCTCAGACATTCCATCTGTGTAAGCACACTTCGTCTCTTCTGAATGTAGTGATCTCGATCAAGGACTCAGCTCCAATCGAGGACGCAATCATCATCGTCGTAGCCGATGAGCGAACCCTGTTATTGGCATTTGCGGAGGTCTACAATCTCATGCAGCCTGACTATGTAACCGAGTTCAATGGTGGCGGTTTCGATTGGCGCAACATGATGACCAAGATTGTGCACTACGGTATTTTAACCGATTTCATTTCCAGAACATCTATTCGTCGCCACGAGCGATGGGAGTTTGACGGACTGAACTCGATCGACTACAAGACGATCTCATCTGCTCATTCCGTAGTGAAAGGATTCGTGCGCGCTCCAAGAGGTTCATCTCGTTTGATGGGACTGAAGGGCATCGGTCGGTTGTCTCGCTTCTATGATCTGAAAGAGATCAAGATCGGAGGATCGTCTGGTGATGCTAAGTACTTGGCATTCAGTGTTCCTGGTTTCATTGAATTCGATACGATGATTGTACAGAAGCAGCTTGAGCCCAATGCCGAGAGTCATACTCTGAATGAGTGTCTATCTCGTAATGATCTTGGTTCTAAGGATGAGTTGCCCACGCAGAAGATGTTTGACATCTACCTCAACGGAGATCGTGAGCAAATGAAACTTGTTTCCCACTACTGTCTTGTTGATACTATCAAATTGCAACATCTTCTGGTCAAACAGAGTGTGGTGCAGGACAAGAGAGAAGTGTGCACGCTCGCCTATACTAGCATCCTTGACGGCTTCTTGTATGCCAACGGAATGAAAGTTCGTAATCTGATTATGAGTCGTGCCAAGCACTACGGATTGAAGTTCGATACCACTCTGAGAGCAAAGGCTCCATGTGGCCTAGAGACGTGTTCAAGTCGCGGATCTGGTTGCTACTACAGTGAACGAACTTCCAAGAAGTGTGAGGATGTGAAGTACCCAGGTGCCTACGTCGTTCCTCCAACGAAAGGAGTGGTCGCGCCCATGCTTCGTCTGGATGAGTATCTCATGAAGAACGCGTCAGATGATCTTCAGTGCAACGACCTGAGTACGGCATTCAAGTTCATTGAAGACAACTATGATGATATCTACAGTGATCGATACGTGGACGCGTTTTCAGAGACAGTAAATGCCGATGAGTATGCTCCTATCCGTGTCTTCACTCACGATGACTTCGAAGGATACGGTCTTGATCACGATAGTGAATCTGCTGTACTTCAGTACATTGAATTTGCTCAGAAGAATGAGAATCGCTATCCTATCTCTGGATTGGATTTCTCCTCTCTGTATCCATCTATCATCATGACATACAATCTCAGTCCTGAGTACATGATTCGAGACAAGGAGTATGCCGCTGAGTTGGAAGCTAAGGGTGTTCCTCTGAAGTACGTATCGTTTCCATTTGGCGGAGAGAAGATGGAAGCGTGGTTTGTGAGTCATGGTAATGATCCTGATCAGTTTGGTATCTGTGCTCGTGTTCTGATTGAGCTATTCAATGCTCGTAATAAGCTGAAGGGCATCTTGGAACCATTCAAGGACCGCAAGAAGGAGCTCGAGATGATGATGCATGAACAAGGCTCTCGCTTCAAGGACACAGATGAGTATAATGCTGTCTGTTTCAATGAGAAGTATTATGACTCGAAGCAGAAGGCTTTGAAGGTGTTCATGAACACATTCTACGGTCAGATGGGCAACCTGATGTCCTTCGTCTGCGCTGTCGAGGTAGCCGGATCAGTAACTACCCTTGGTAGATACAATCTGATGCTTGCTAAGAAGTTTGTTGAGACTGAGTTCAAGGTCCGCACATACTATGGAGATTCAGTGATTGGTAGCACACCGATGTATCTGAAGATGAGAGGCAAGAGCACCGTATGCTCAGTCGAGTCGATAGTGCCGCATTGCATGTTCTCTAAGACAAATGAGAACAAGGAACTCTATGTGTGTAATGATGAACCGATTTATGTATACTCTGAGATGGGCTTCATTAAGGTCAAGAAGGTGATCCGTCATCGTACCAACAAGAAGCTATACAGAGTGTCCACTGATCAGGGCTACGTCGTTGTGACCGAGGATCATAGCATGCTATCTGCTGCTGGTGATGTTCTGAAGCCAGACGAGTGTTCTGTTGGAACCAATCTCCTGACTTGCAATGTGCATGAGATGGATACCAGTTCTGATGGATATCAATCTCTGAGTGAGATGACTCAAGAGATGAATCTCAGTGTTGGAGTGATTGACTCTAAGTACTATTGGCATGGTCTGTTCTACGCCTTCGGTCGCATAGTGGATGGCAAGTGTTTGCAGTTTCAGATCCCTGAGTATGTGATTCATTCTATCCCAGCTGCAGTTCTCTCTGACAAGAGCATTGTCGTTAAGGGCGATGGAATCTTCGTTCACTACTTCCCAGATTGTGAGGATGTTGATGCATGGGAGAGTCATCACTACAATGATTCGTTGAAGAAACGACTCCCATACTACCTTCTTCATTGCACTAAGGATCAGCTACTGAGCTACATGTATGGCGCCTTCGGGCACAACATGATTGAGACCCGCAATCGTATCTCATTCTCTGTGTATGATGATGTATCCGCTCAGACACTGTATGTGGCTCTGCTTCGGCTGAACTACAAGTTGTCTATTGAGAAGAGTGATGGTGCCGCTATCGATTTGTCAATTCACAAGGAGATCCGTACTACGACCAATGATGGTATTGTTTCTAAGATCGAGTTTGTAGGATACACATCTGATTACGTGTATGATCTTGAGACAGAGACACATCACTTCGCTGCTGGCGTTGGAAACATCGTTGTCCACAACACTGATTCTCTGTACATCGCCTGCAGCGCGACTATCTTTGATGAGTTCAATCGTCTCTACTTCAGCAATAAGATGCGCAAGCTTGACTATGCGACTGCTCTAGTCGAGGCCACCTTCCGCGAGATCGAGAGAATCAATATTGGAGTGAACACTACTCTAATGAATGATAATGGATCCAAGTTTCTGAAGATGGCCTATGAAGAGGTTCTCTATCCTGTGGTCTTTCTGGGAAAGAAGAAGTACTATGGAACTCCTCATGTGAAGGTAGTGGACTTCTATCCAAAGAAGCCATTCATCCGTGGAGTGGACTGTGTTCGCCGTGGCAAGTCAGAGGTGTTGAAGGACACATGCATGCACATCATGAGAGGAGTGATTGACATCAACAATGTCTATACTGTTCTTGAGTTGGTGAATGAAGCTGTGAAGCGATACTTCTCTACCGAATGGGACATCAACAACTTCGTGAAGACAGCTGTGTACCGACCGCACAAGAACAACGTGTCCGTGTCTAAGTTCATTCAGCGTATGTTGGCAATGAAGGAGTATGTCGAGATGCACGAAGGACGTAGCTTCCCGTATGAGATCCCCGAGTCTAATGTTCGGTTCAAGTATGCTATCGTGAAGCGCTACCCTTGGGAGTACGACATCAATGGCAACCAGGTGGCGATCTCTGCCAGCGATCGTTGGGAGCTCGTTGATCGTATCAAGGCCGAGGATCTTCCTATCGACCGCAACTACTATTTCGAGAGAGAGATTACTGGTCAGCTTGCTCGTATGATTGCATATGACAACAAGTTTGATTGTTATGATCGTTCTAAGTTCTCCTCTGACATGACCGATGATGAGAAGTTGAAGTGTATCGATGATGCTATGTTCAAGGAATGTAAGAAGTACATTGATGCGATCGCCTCTCAGTTCAGTCCAAGCTACTCCAACAAGGGCAAGCTATACAAGAGCACGACGAAGCGAGTGAAGGACATCGTTGGTACTATCAGCAAGCATCAGTACAGCAAGTCCATGCAGATGATCAGTGCTATGAAGTCTCTTCCTTCTAACACAGTTGACAATCTGTATGAGTACTTCTGCAACCGCCGTGCGACTGATATCTTGAAGCACATGCTTCACAAGAGCAATGATGCTGATGTTCGAGAGTGTCTCCGTACTGTGATCGATGATGAGTGTGATAGAGGAACTCGTATTGAGGTGGTGAATCGTACACTTGACAAGTACTACACTGAGTGTGCCTCTGTGTTGTACAAGGACATGTTGTCTCAGTTAGGCCGCCCCAAGATGCAGATCATGTTTGGCGATAACAAGACGAACTATGCTTCTAACAAGTTCAAGAGTATCCATCGCATGCTGAATGATAAGTTGGATAGTTTCTCTTCCTATATCACTCAGAACAAGTTAGAAGACAAGATTGGTTCTCTGGACAAGAGTGTTGAGAGCATGGTGAAGGTCGTTCGTCAGAAGTATGATTTCCAGAAGCTGTGTGATGATAATGTCGATGTTGATGTAATCGATGATGTTGTTCCATTCCAGGAGCTTGAGTCTCTGGTTAACGACTGTGTTCCTAGCTACTCACTGGATGCAGATCAGAGCAATGAGGTGTTAGACATGATCCTCGAGATTGATATCTTGATTGATATGAAGTACACATATCAGAAGCTGAAGGACATGACTAAGAAGATGGTCGCATGTGCGCGAGCCAGATCGTAGAGTATGATTGATGTGCTTCTATAGTTTGCATTCTGCACTATCTATATATTTTTTTGATTTAATAAAAATTGATTTATTGCATGTTATATATATCATCTTTAGATTGATCCTTCTCAAAGTATTCTGAATTCGCCAAGATGAAGTTCTGTGCTCGCAACGGTTGCAATGCTATTCTTAAGAGTGAAATCACCAATAACGAATTGATTTTCAAGTGTGGTATCTGTGCCGAGGTGTATGAGTCTGATCCTTCTGATACGCTCCTCATCAATGATACTATCCGCGAGTCTGATAGTCTTTACAAGCATGAGATGTACATCCGCAATGCGCAGTATGATACCATCTCTGAGCTAATCAAAAAAAAGTGCACTAACAGTGCATGTGATGAGACCATCGTTCGCGTCATCAAGATAGACAAGAATGGGCAATCCATGTATGTCTGTCCCAAATGCGGAAATCGATTTGTCTAGATGAGTGGCTTCACCATCTCATTGACGCTCCAGACTTCAACTCTGTTGGAGTTCCCAAGCTTGCGCTTGATGGAGAGAGGGCAACAGTTCTCCCTAATCTCTTTTTTTGCAATCTCAATTGGATCCGACAGATTCTCTGGATTGGTATAGATTGGAGCACCGTTAGAGATATGAGTAGCTCGCACACCGACAGTGTGAGTGTACTCATACGACGTCATATGATCACTTGTTATACGATTCTCTGGTTTAACGATAATGATCGTGTTGTCCGTGGTATCCGAAGCAGTCTTGACCTGATGAAGCTTCTTGCGCTGCACTACGAACTCCTCCTCTTTCTCTTCTGCATCTGCATCTGCGTCTACATCATCATCGTCATCATTGTCTCTGTTCTTGGTTTCTTCATCATCGTTGTCTTCAATGTCAGATGAAATCACTTCTTCTTCGTCGATGTTGCTCATCGCATCATCGTTCATGTCGAACTCATCATCACTAAGGCTCATGATCTCTACTCTTGATAAGACGGTCTAAGCTAGGATCGATTCGGCGTATAAGGCGAATCAAATACTCTCTTAATACTAGTATATATTAAAATCAATTTTATATAATGGTATAATAATATTATTCGCGTAAATACATCATGCCGATTACATCTAGTGAGATATCGTCTCTAGTAGAATCCAGATCTGGATTCATCCTAGAAGTGTATCGAAATGGAAAGAACGCCGTTGAGACAATCGCTGCAGTTTCATACTATCTATATTGCACTATCGTGTCGTTTGCATACATCGCAACCATGCGTCTTATCGTAGACACGATGAGCAACCTAACGATCTGCTCTGTGCGTTGCTGTGTATCGAACTCAGTATCTGATACTGATTCAATGGCCGATAGTTCCGATGAGGAGGAAGGATCCAAAGAGACCAGCACGGTTGTCTTCACATCAGCTTCCTTGTTAATTCTAGATGAATCTGGGTACTACAAATGCGTTAACATACTTCCAATCATTTCTGAATTGGTTGTTCTTGATGGTGGATATATTCAGATCAGCAAGATTGAGATGTTGTATCCTAATGCCAAATTCGGGTACTTTGGGTATTACTTCACGGAGGACGGATTGGAGAACAAGCAAGATGCGTTTGTACCTAGATACAAATCTATCGATCTGTGTAGCCGTATAGTACCTGTGAGCGGAAGCCGATGTAAGTATGGCCGAGTGTATCTATAGATCGATTTGATTTAATTATTTTTTTGATAGATTTGACGATTAGCTCTGTAATATAATACGAATTGAAGTGGTATTCTTGCCTTAATTCGTATCTTTGATATTGTGAATTAGACATGTTTCAGCCTCGGTTCTCGACTTCTGATGATAGCACTGGCTACTCCGGTAAGCTAATCGTTGTAGAAGGGATCAATGGTTCTGGAAAGAGTAGTATCATTTCAGCTGCTGAGAAGACACTTCGTCGATACGTACGAAACGTATGTGTATACAAGTTTCCAGATCGTCGTACCAAGATTGGTAAGAAGCTAGATAAGTATCTAAAGAAAGAGATAGAGATCCCTAGCAAGTACGATGTGCTTGATCTCTTTGCTCGCAACCGTCTTGAGTTCCGTACTCAGATTTACAAGGATTTGTATAGTGGTAGTATCGTCATATGTGATAGATACACATACAGCGCAGTTGCATACCACATTCCTCTACACGTGAATGCATTGCATCAGATAGAATCATACTCCAAGATCATTTCATACTTTGATGTCAAGATGCCACAGCCCGACATCACATTTCTAATCGATGGAACTCATTTAGAGAAGAGATCAGAAGATGCCGAGCGGTTTCACTACACTGAAACAAAGGCGAGAATGATGCACATGAAGCTCAGTCAGGTGATCAGTATCACTTGCTATCAATACGTTGTAATTGAGAACAAGGAAGGGTTGATGAGTGAAGCAGTTGATACCATGGTTGACATGATTGGTTCTTTGTATGACTAGTCTAGTGGCGTGCTTATTAGCATTAAAAAGATATAAAAATTGATTTTTTTGAATAGAAAATATACCGTGATCATATTCGCAGTTAACCGAACACCACCACTCTCTTCACCTACCACAATGGCTACTAACCAGGATATCACTAAGGCTATCGCTGAGCTCACTGCGTCGGTGAAGAAGCTTGAGACTAAGATCGATAACTCTGAACTAGCCAACCGTACTATGCTCGAGATGCGCTGGAAAGAGATCAGTCAGAAGTTTGATATCTTCGCTAATCTCAATGAGAAGTCAGCTCAGCAACTAGCTGATGATACCTCTAACAAATCGAAGAAGCCTAACCGTCCTACTGTGTACAAGGAGCTCTTCCTCAAACAGCGCGATCAGTACATGAATGTATTGTTCACTCAAGATGAGATCGACATGTACATGCAGCATGCGGATGTGGTTAAGAAGACTAAGATGGAAGACAAGTATGGCAAAGTACAGCGTCTTATCTATGACAACCATGTCAAGACCAATACTCCAGAAGGACGTCTCAATGCGTTCGAGAGCGTATACGCCAAGTATATCGAGTAGTCATCTTATCACGACTCTTTAACAAAAAAGAGAGCACGTCAGTTTGCGAACTAACGTGAGCAATCAGAGACTCTGTCTCGCCTCTCTTTTTTTGATTAACAATGGGTTGCCACGTACGCCATGTGTCTAGACTGAGTCGCCATGATCGCGTCTAGCATCACAAACATTCCAGCTTCTGTGGTTCTGTTCTTTGTCATGAATAGAAGTGATATCAGATATGACAGTACTGTTCTCTGGTATGCTTTCCATACTAGGGTATCGCTGTTCATGTTGATCAAGAACTTGACAAAGAATACAATCACGATTGCACATATTAGAATGATGATTGATGGTTTGTATTTTGGTGCATTTGGGTGCAGCGCTATCATTGCTCCCAGAGCGACTCTGATACTCACGCATCCTAAGTGTGTTAGTACATTGTGATTCTTGTATAGTGTGGTTTGGTCAGATGCACATTTATCGATTTCGTACAACATATCTTATTTAACTCTCTTATTTATATTGCTTCAAATATATTCATAATGACAAAATCAAATTCCTTAAACGGTATGAAAACCTCAGTATGGGGTCCGCACGCATGGACCTTCTTATTCTGTTCTGTAATCGGAGCGTATCCTATCAAGATAGACGAGAAGAACAAAGAGCACCTCAAGATCAAGAAACACTTTAAAAACATGTTTATGTCTCTTGGATACACGATGCCATGCGTGTTCTGTCGCCAGTCATATAGAGTTTTCATTCAGGAGATGCCTATCGACGCTGCTATGGGATCACGCGCTGCCATGACTAGATGGCTATACAATCTCAAAGACAAGGTCAACAAGAAACTCATCAAGCAAGAACTGGAATGCTACAAGAGTGAATACGATGTCGCTCTGACTCTGTACAACAACAAGAAGATATCAAAAGACAAATACAATGAGAAGATTAAGGAACTAAAGAGAACTATCTTAGTGACGAAGCCTAGTGTTCCGTTTGCTACTGTATGTTCTAAGTATGAGAAGTATCGGGCGGGTTGTTCTGAGAAGAGCAAGAAGTGTGCATAGATGATGATACTAACAGGTTTCGCCGCCGAGGTACTCGACTACGATGATTGAGATCTCTACTCATCTTTATCATCTTTTGTGCATGAACTAGATCTGATTCTAGATATGACAAAGCGATTTGATCGGTTTCGTATCTTTTTGTATTCCATATACATTCGATACATAGGATTCGGATATATACATTCATTGTATATTTGTTCTGCGATGCTGTATCTGCTGCTCACTTCTTCGTAATCGTTGCATACCTTGATGATCTCATCTAGCCCAATGTCCTTTGCTCTGTATATGCGTGCTCCTTGTTCAATCGATATGTATCTCTGTAATCTGGAGGGAATCAATCGCCCCAGTTCCAAGAGAAGAGATGTTATCTCGATTGGTGAGTATGGTGATTCGAGCTTGGTTCTGTGTACCAGCTCTACATTGGTATCTACTCCATATTTGCGCAAAATACTTCTTATTTGATAGATACCCATTTTGCAGATTGAGTCTATGTTTACTGCCAAGTCATAAAATAGAATGATATATGTTCTTCCTAGGTATGCTATAGTATAGATGATCAGAGACGTTGATGGTACCTGTAGCCCTTTTTGTATGTATCTAGATATCCGATTTGATGCATATGCGTAATAGCTAATTCCGCTATCTACTTCACTTTGAATGATCATGTTCTCTGTA
>JACCDX011581852.1_pt1 | contig 20052 bp, 16 predicted proteins | sample 7449681 | NCBI WGS metagenome assembly JACCDX01 (sample SAMN15323450, study PRJNA562643) | freshwater metagenome | isolation source: river surface water | place: USA:Blue River Watershed | collected 2017-08-18
GATTTTCTGTGAGATTTTCTGTGAGATTTCTTAGAATGTCTTCTAGATTTTCTGTGAGATTTCTTGTGAGATTTTCTCATAGATCTTTTAGAATGTCTTCTAGATTTCTTTGGGGATCTAGAGTGAGATCTAGATTTTCTAGGTGCTTTACGACATTGATGTTTTGCACGTTTAGAGGATTTAACATAAACTCTACCTGCGGAAACACATTGTTGTTTATTTAAGGATTTCTTTGCAATTGATTTTTTGTGAGAACGTCTACGGGAACCAGATTTTCTGGAAACTCTACGGGATGATTTACGAGATGCCATCTTTTAACAATTATATAAGAAAAAAAATAAAAATTTTAAAAATTTGCATTTATAGAAAATGAAAAAAAATATATTTAAGACTTAAAACAAAAAAATAAAAATGTCTACAGATTATGAAGAATATGAAAATATTAGAACTCAACTCAATGATATATCTAATCTTTCAGGAAAAAAGAATGAAACACTTAAAGTTAAATTATTAAACAAAGAAACTAATTTTATAGAAAATATGATTATGGAATCGAAACTAGAAGTTATAGAACACTTCGTAAGAAAAAATATCGAAAGTGATTTAGAAGGATTTGATTTTGAACATGTTTTACATATCGCATTCGCATCTGATCAAATAGATGTTAAAGATTTTATAGAAAAGTGGATAGAAGCATTTGGAATTGATAATTATCAACACGATGAATTTATTAAAATTGCAACCGAATATTCTCGCGAAGATTGTGCTAATATTGTCAAGATACTAAATATAAAATGTAGTCTTGAATATATCTTTGAACAATATACAAAAATACTACCTGATCTAGACTCTGAAGAAAGAACATTTTTACAAAAAATTATTAAAGAAAGTGATTTTATGAAACTTAAACAAACTAAAAATAAAAAATGACAAGGCTCTTTTTAAGTATAATATTTTTAGCTACTATTGTTAATGCTAGCGTTTTTTATTACGGAACACCAGAGCCGTTCAAAGAATTGCAATGGAGATATTGTTTCTATGAGTATAATTTTCAAGATCGTCTATACATAGTTTCAAGTCTTAATATGACAAAACATACGAAAGATTCATTTCTTAAAAACTGGATAAATGTTCATAGTACAATGTTAGATATAAAACAATGTGCTCGTAATACACAGTATAATACAACACAAACTATAAACTTTCTTGACGTATATTGTTTTAATTTTGTTAAATCTTTATATATATGCAAATATAATCCTAATTGCATTTGGAATAGATTTCACACAATACAAGAAAGAAATAGAATTTTACATTTATCAAATACTGAATTATGTGCAGAGTTGTAAATTCTGAAATTTTTATTTAAGTAAAAATTACACGCAGGAACCGATAGCAACTGTATTAATAGTTAATACTTCCTCTCATCATTATTGGTGTTGTATCATCCCAATCAATAACAGGTTGAGGCGCTTGAACTGGCTGTTCTTGTGAAAAAGTTTGAGATGGTTTTACTGAATCTTGATTATGCACAGGTATAATGTTATCTAATACACTAGGGGTATAACCTGGGGCATTTTGATTAGCTAAAATTTCATATAACTCAGAACCTGCAGCATATGTTGTAGCAATGCTAATATATTTTTTATTATTAGTTGTTGTATCTAAACTTGAAGGAATGATAGAACTTGTTCTTACTGTTGTTGTAGATGATGTAGGTCTTAAATCTTGAGCTTGTGCATAATAATTTACATCTTGTGGTGTTGATGTATATGTAGTGACATCATTATTAGCTAATGCTTTTAATTTAAAATCTAACATACCTTGTTCGTATTTATTTTGACCTGTAGCCATTTTACTCATAATCACCCAATTTTTTAAACCTAATTTTACAATTATTCTAATAAATATTGTATTATATTCTTAATTGCCTTTTGTGATATTTTTCTACCAGTGTCTATAGTCTTTACATTTGCAAATAATTCAGTCTGTTCTTTTGATGTCTTTCCAGACAACTCTTTAAACAGAGTTGAAAATGTGGGAAATTTTTCAATTATTCCTTGCGCTGTCTTTTGTGATACATCAGGTATTTGACAAAGCATATGAAAATAACATTCTTTTGGTGTAGCCTGTGTAACTTTTAAATCTGAAACTACAACTCCTAAATTTTGCTGTTCCTGTATATACTTATTTGGATCACTACGAACACGTTCATACATTCCTAATATAAACGCTAAAGTATCTTCAACATTCTTTGTTTGAAATACTCCAAATTTATCTCTTAATAACATACCTATCATTGCTCCTTGAACCATTTTATCATTTTGAGAACTACCAGACCATTTAACAACACCTTCTATAATATAATACACTTGAGATGGTTTAAAAAATTCAAGAACCTTTGCCTTTTGATTTTTATACCTTCCATCTTTTATAGATGCTATTAAATCTGATATAGATTTACGTTCAAATATAAAATGAACTGTATTATCTACAAGTAACTGTAAATCTCCAAAATCAAGATTATCATAAACTATATTTAACTTATTCTGGTCATGTGTTTGAAGTAAATCTTTTAATTTAGTTTCACGATGATCAATTTTTAAACTTACTGACATTTTTTATTCTTAAACATATTCCTTTATATCATTTTACAGTTACATATCCTACACTCGAAGTCCGGTTAAAATATACCAACTCTTTCGTGTCTGTCAATCTCTTTGAGCTCTCGGCGCGAAGCGCCAAAGGCCCGATGACTATACTAAATTATTTGGTATGTTTTGACTTGCTGGCGAAGCCAACCTGAGGCCGTAGGCCGATCTCGCTGACTGTATAGCGACTTGTCCATAGTAACAAAAAAGAATATTTTTTTTATTTATGTTAAAAAGATGCTAATATTTAATTAAAATGAATTTAGGAAGCAATGGTACACGCCTTATTAATTTAATTAATAATTCATCTCAACAAGATATTATTAATAATATCCCTCAAATTAATCAAAGTGATAATTATATTTATAATCCTAATTTTAGAAATATAACTAACAAAGAACAACCCAATCAAAAATCATCCGTTTTACAATCTCAATCCGTTCAACAAGAATCTAAAGGCTCACAAGGCGCTCAAGGCAAACAAGGCCCTCAAGGCGAACAAGGTCCACAAGGCGAGCAAGGCCCACAAGGAGAACAAGGCCCTCAAGGCAAACAAGGCCCACAAGGCGAACAAGGTCCACAAGGCCCACAAGGCCCACAAGGCCCTCAAGGCCCTCAAGGAGAAAAAGGCCCTCAAGGCGAACAAGGTCCTCAAGGAGAACAAGGCCCACAAAGATCAATTAATACTATATTAATTAATGAAACAATTTCATCTGAAAAGATTATTCCAGTTGAATCATCTTCTAACACAGTTGCATATATTATGACTTTTGCATGTTCTAATGGAACCATTTCAGTAGCATTAAACTGCGATGATACTCAAGTATTAAAATATAGATTTGTATTCACAAAAACAACTAATCCTCAAACTCTTATGTTATCTCATAATACAAAGGAATCCGCCAAGTATACTATTTCTATTATTCCTGATTCTTCTGTAAATATTTCAGGAAGTATTGTTAGTCTTTAAGTCTGGCGGTCTGTATAAATTTTTATTTAATAAAAATTTTTTTACACTTCAGGCTCTCGCCAATCATAGTTGTAAGATTATTCATCAAGTTCAACTATTTCTTCTTCATCTGAAAAATCTTCGTCTTCTATATCTTCATCAGATTCTTCACGTTGTTCCTGATTTCTAGGATTGCAATTTTCACAATCTGGATCACCACATCCACTGTTACGAACAGGACTGCTAGGTCTTGGAGTAGTTTGTTGGTCAAGTTTAAGGTTATAAAATTCACCCCACCATTTACCAACAACTTCTCTCATATTATAATACACAGAGTTTTTAGACTTTAATTTATTCTCATTAAGAACCTTCATTAAAAAGTCTGTAAATTGTTTCTTAAATTGTTCACTGTGAATATTTCCACGTCTTTCTTCATGTTTAATAACTTTAAAATGTTCATAAAACAACTGCCACTGAGCGTATGAACCTTTTACAGGAGAGTCATCTATTAAGTATTTTGCCATCAAAATCTCATGTATTGTTCCTGGTTTCATATCAATAATTATCATTTGTGAATTCCAAAAGTTCTTAATATATGTTATATTAATTTTCATATGATATTTACCATCAGATAATGTTTTAAGTTCACGCGGAAATCCCGGACACATAACTGGTATTTGATGTATACAACATAATACTTCAAGAGAATTTAAAGCCTTGAAATTTACCGAAACAAGACTATGATCAGAACTAGATCTATAATCATCAATAAGCTCAAATATTTTTGAATAACATCTTGTAATTTTTAACAATAATGAATTCAATATTCTATAATCACGTTTCTCTTTTTCATTCTTTTTAATTTCTGTTAAAATGTTCAACACTTCTGCATTTCTTGTATTATTATCAAATATATTAAGCATATGTGGTACAGCTTGTTGTGCAATTCTTGGTTTAACAAAGGTTTTTTTCTTAATTCTAGTAGTTCCAAGTGTAATATCTAAAAATAATCGCTGTCTTGCAATTTCTACATAATTTCTTGTATGAAGTTTTTCTGTATCTGTCATAAACTCTCTTTCAGTGTAAATATTTTCAACATCTAAATTAACATTAAGATCGCGTATAAATTTTCTACGCTCTACTGTATTTTCATTAGGTGCTATATCAATATATTGAAACCATACAAGATTATACTTTTCAGCATGTTTATAAAGTTCTGTATTTATATATTTTTTAATTTCTACAAATTCATCTTGAAGATGTTTAAGTTTCATATCAGGATCCTTAATAAATTTAACTAAGATATCACGTAAAACATTAGACATTGTAATATAAATATGTGATAATCTTATTTTACGTTTACGTTCTTGTAAATTAATATACACTGTACGTATAAATTGTTTTTCAGGAATACGATCTCTTAAAAATAATAATCTAATATCTTGATTTACAAGCGTTTGATCAACATTTAATCCAAGTCCACCAATCTCATATTCATCCATATGTATCTTCAATCTAAGGAGAATTTGTATAAATCTTTTATAATCTGTATTTGAAATACTCTTTTTATCAGCAGCTTCTTTAAGAAGCGTTTCATTAACCTCTTCGCAACCATTTTCATCCATAATCACATTACGTTGACCCTGACCTTGAGCGTTTCCTTGTTGTCTAGTTCTATTAAGATAATCAAAATAGTGAGGATTATGAATTCTACCTGTTTCAATTTGTCCCGTAGTCCAGCTAAAAGCTGTATTACATTTAACACAAAACATTTGATCGCATCCTGAAATTTTAAAGATCAACTCTTTACAATTAGGACAGTTTTTAGTATCATTTTCGATAAGTTTTACTGTTTTTACAGTTTCTTCATTACACTTATGTTCTGCTGTCTTAATTTCTCTACACTCTGTACAAAACTGTGTACTACAAAGTATACACTGCCATTTACCATTTATATATCCTTTACAACCTTGTCTAATACATGGTCTTGTTGATACAATTTTGTGTTTATCATCATTAAGACCGTTATCTTCATTAAATTTAACTATCATATTAAAATAGTCTGTATATACTTTTTCAGCTGTTTCAAATTCAGTGCGAAATTTATCACAATCTGCACAAGGCTGAACTGTAGCAGATTTTGCATTACTTATAAAGATTTTACAATTACGTTGATGTCTAGAGTTTTTACTTCTTGCATCTCCTAATTTATCATCTAATTTATTAAGTTCTGTTGTATATTCACGACGTTGTTGTTCAAGACGTTCACGCTCAATTACTTGCATACTCAAAGGAAAAAGAGATTTTTCACGTTGATAGTAAACACTCGATTGATGTGCACGATAATCTTCCTTAATCCAAGTTTTTGGAAACCACTGTACTAGATAGTCGTCATCCCATACAGTTTTACAGTCCATGCATTGAGGCTCGGACTTAGTTAAAAGAAAAGTTTTATAACAAGATTTACATGCAGAATAATTACAATTCTGACAATTAACTTGTTTACGTGTGTGATTTGTATATTTTTCGGTACAAATTCCACAAGACATTTTTACTTATTATTTGTTAGATTGTAAAAATGTAAAATTCACTTTTTCATGTGAATTATAAGCCTAATATATCAATTATTCTCGAATGTTGTTTTTTCATTACTTGTTTTCTAGTATATCCTGGCTGATTTGTTAACATACTATAAATTTTATCTAATTTAGTTCTAAGTAATTTTTTATATTCATCCGTTATTACCTGTCTTATACCAACAAATAAATTTTTCTTTATTGCATAAATACGTTCATAAAAACATGTCCATAACTGTTCAGAACGCTTAAGATTATCGCAGTTACTATGTGGATGTCCTAGAAATCTCTCACAAACTGTTCCTATCATATTACATAACTCAAGATCGAATGTTACTCTACCAACTTTAGACTATGTCATAGCAGCTACATTAACATGTCAAGTTGTACATTGTACAGTATTTTCAGCAATAATTTGATTTGGACAATATATAGCGTATAATGGTAAATAAAATAGTATCATTCGATATCCTCCTGAAAGAATAACTTCATCTCTAGAAAATAATGTTCCATGTTGAATATATGAATATACAGAACACATACTCGAATGAACTAATCTAAATAGTTTACCAAATTTACTCATTATATATTTTAATATATTAGTACGAATACGTTGTTTATTTCTTCTTGATATAACTTCTTCGTAATCCCAAAGCGCTTCACAAAAGTTAGTATTTGTATCAAAGATGCGTGTATAAATATCAGCAGCTTGTTGATATTCTTCAGCTGACTGTTTTTTCTTTAGTTTATCACAAAAAGTAATACATTCTGTAAAACATAATTCATATAATTCAATATATTTCTTTTCATCTTCATCTAACCATTCTGTACTACTTGTTATTAAATCAAGTTCTTCATCTGATAATTGTTTTTCATCACGAACACGCTTAACACTTGTTAAAAATATATTCTTTTCATTTATTTGTAAATATTTTTTATGCGACTGTTCAAACCATATTGACACTTTCTCCATTTCTGTATTAAAATATTTAGCATACTCTATTATCTGCGATTTAACATCATTGCATAAATAATTAGAATCCTGAAGATATCTTACTAACACATCTCTACATACCAAAGTTAAACTATACATTAAATTATAATAATGAGTACATAACTTAGTATCAGTATCTCTCTTAACAATTATAGATCTAAATGTTTTCTCGTCAATTTTATTTAAAATATACTGTATTCTAAGATCTAAGTTTCTCTGCATTGGTTGTACTCTTAGAGTTTCAGTATATTGTTGAAGATTTGTTTCCTCTACATGCCTTCTAAATCTCTCAAGTTCTACTATAAAATCTCCCTGTGGAGTGTCCGTAGATTTCTTTGTATGATTCATTTTTAATATTAGATTTAGAGATAACTCTACACATTCATTTGGATTTGCTTGTTGTTCTTGTTGTTCACGCTCACGACGTTGAAGATACTCAAAATAGTGAGGATTATGAATTCTTCCTTTTTCAATTTGACCTGTCTCCCAACTAAAAGCTGTATTACAGTTTATACAATACATTTGATCGCATCCTGAGATCTTAAATATAAGCGTTTTACATCCTGGGCAATTTTTTGTATCTTTTTCAAGCATTTTATAAGTCTTCACGAGATTTTGATCACACACATGAGCAGACTGTACACGTTCATGACAATCCTTACACCATACAGTATCACATACAACACATTCATATCTAAAATTTAAAAATCCTTTACATTTTGAAGTAAAACATGGTCTAGTGCTAACTATATTTGTATTATCAAATGAATTTTGATCATTAAATTTTATAATTTCTGAAACCATTACATTATACTTTTCTTCTTCAATTCGTATACGCTCTTCAAGTTTTGGTACTTGTTGATCACGTTCAATAATAGCCCATTCTGATCCACTTGCTGCACGACGGTTGAAACGCATTACAGTCTGACGTAAAATATCTATTTGATGTTCTTGATGCATGAGACTTTCTGTCATATTTTCACGTTCCTCTGCTAGTTTTCTCTTGTTTAATTCTTGTGTAGCAAGAGGTATTAAAGACAATTCTTGTTGAAACATAACATTTTCAGTATGCTTACGATATTCAGAATTACACCATGTTCTAGGAAAATGCGACTCAAGAATATCCTGATTCCATATAGTATTACAATTCATACATTGAGGATTGGCTTTTGATAAAAAATATTGTTTATAACATGCTTTACATGCTGTATAATTGCAATGTTTACATTCTATTTTAGTACGTACAACTTGACCAAATGGATAATCACAAACTATACATTTTTCAGTGGGTGGCTTTTTTGGTTTTTTCGTAGTCTCCATGCTGGATGTTTCTTCGTTTATAGGTTCCATTTTTATATTTAAAATAATATTTTTATTATTTTGCATAATCTTTTAAACTAGTATATTTTGATCCCTCATACACTCCAGATCCGACTAAAACCTACTAACTTTTTCATGGTTGTCAAGCTCAAAGAGCTTGACGCTACATGAGAATTTGGTAGGTTCCTCGGGGCCTGTGGCCCCGTGATCTGTCGCGGGCTGTAGATTAAATTATATAAGGTTTTAATTGGTCTAAACTTAAATAATTTAAAAGACGAATATTTGTAGCTTCTGGTACGATATATGGAGCAGAATTTGACTTATATGATCTTAACCATACATCAACGCTAATACACCAACGTTCACCACCTTCTGGATTTAAACCCCAATGTCCGGGTCTTCTTGTTAAAAGATCAAAACCATTCTTCATGCCCCATTGTAAAAACTCAGGAGTTGTAACGCAACAAACACTTGCTGAAAAGTCTGAAATTTCTAGAGATCTTATAGTACAGGTGCCTGTTCTTTTATAACCAGTACTTGGAAATAAACTACATACTTGTAATTGTGTTCCTAAAATATTAAGTTCTTTAAATACATGTGTACTCATTATTTTATGACACTAGATAAAATTTAAATAAAATTTTTATCTAGTATCATAAGTAAATATGGAAAAAAAGACAATTTATCTTGGTTTAGCTATATTTATTACAGGCTTGCTTATAGTTTATTTAACTCGTAATTGTGTTTGTGGTAATTGTAAACGTCAATCTTTTAGTGAAATGTTATTTGATAATACCGGTAAAAAATTCCCATTACGTCCTCCTCGTAGAATTTTAAACACTGACAGATTATATCAAGGTCCTGACTCTAAATATAATCTTGCTAATGGTGGTAATGCTCCAGGAGATGGTGCCACTCAAGCTCTCAGAGGTTCAGCTAACAACTGGCAATATCTTGTATCTGTAGATCCTAACTCTAACTATAAACTCAGAGACTCTTATAATGCACAAGGCGATGGTGCGGTCCAAATGGATGTCGCTCTTACTAGTAAAATGTTTAATGAAGGAAACTATGTTGGTCAAGATGGTGCAAGTATCAAAGATAACTATCTTGAAACTGACATTTATCGCCCTCCTAGAGTTACCTATTAGGGGAACCTTAGCAGGGAACCGTACGGTTCCCCCGCCACCCCTCCCTTTAGGACAGACCACCGAAAGGTGGTCTGAAATCCAAGATTTCACTACATATTTCAAACTTAAAAGGATAATTCATTATTAAATAATGAATTCAAAAATTTTAGTTAACTCTTACTTTGGAGTTGGTATTGCGTACGGCTTAGGTCGTTCTTGGTACTGGTTGGGTAAAACCCAAGATGAATCATATGTTATGAAAAATGATCGATATACTAATGTACAACACCCTCATACAAATGTATCTAAATTTTTATATACATGTTCATCTGTAATGACTTCACAAGCTTTCTGGCCAGTTTTTGCTCTAAGTGACTTAAACTACTATGAAAAAGAAAAACTTGGAATCAAGGAAATGTTACCTCCATTTCCTTTTAACTCGTTAAAGTGGAAATCTTAATAAACTTTGGAAGAATTTGTAATATTATTAAATAATATTACGTTGTACAAGATTAACTCAAGTACAATCTATTTGACAGTTTCTGGAGTGTTATGATTGCAAAAAATAAGTACATGAATCCATAGCAAAATTGCTCAGCATATCCTGAATTAAATATTACTGATAAGTTGTTATAACCAAAACACAAACATCCTATAATTATAAATGTGTCTAATATAATATATATAATATTCTCCAAAGGAAATAATCGACCAATAGGTATCATTTTGTAATTTTAAGAGTGGTTTTAGTTTAAAACTAAAGTCAGTTTTATATATTGAATAAGTCGTAATTTATATATCTTATCATATTATAGTTGTTAAGTACTAGTTGAGGTAATCTTATTTGTTAAAATTGTAAGAAGATCTAATAATCTCTTTTTGTCTTCTGTTATACGTATATTTTCTTTTTCCATATACTCTATTTTATCTTTATAGTTTTTTTCAAGAGCTTTATATTTATTTTCTAAAAGTTCAATTTCAAATCTATGTTTATCTTCTAATGATTTAATGTCTAAATTATCATCATTTTTACTATCGTCTTTATTTTTCTTCTGTTTATTTGATTCAAAAGCAATTTTAGCTTTACATATAATAAGATGCCTTGCAAGTATTATAGGTAATTTAAAATGTTTTTTACAATACTCGCAGTCTACAAGAGGTATATTTTCTGAGCATACAGTTTTTATATGAACATTTAAATTTCCTCTGTTAGAAAATGTCTTTTTGCATTTTTGACATTTATACTCTAAAGATTTTAAGTCGTTATCTTTCTTTTCATTGTCTTTTGATAGATGTTTATATTCAATAATTAATTCATCTTTAATATCGTCTTTATATTTTTCAACCTGCATATTATAATCTTTTATATATTCTTCAAATTTTATATTATTAATTTTATTCCTTATATTATAATATTTATTTATAAATTCAATATCTATAATTGAATATATGTATAATAAGGTTTTAATGTCGTCAAGATTTGCTTCATAATACTCTTGATGAATAATTTGCTTAAAAGATTTAATATTTTTGATATGATACTTAAATAAACACTCACGTCTATCTGAAAAATTTGTTTTAAAAGAATAAAGTTTTTCATATTCAATATTTTTATAATAGTCGTCATTTAATCTTTTTTCTGTAGTTCTGCAAGTTTTTCCAAACTTATATAATTCTTTACTAAAATCAATATGATCTTGGGCTATTTTGTTATCTATCTTTAATATTCTTAAAAGATATAAGTATTCAGAGTATATCATTTTAAAGTTTTTCTTTAATATTGTTACGTAACATCTATAATCCTTTAAGCTATTATTAGTTTTAAATTTATATTTAGTATAAATCGCTGTATGTTTACAGTACATTCACAGGTTGTCTACAAAAAAAGCATTTAGATTCAAGTTTAGTACAACATTTAGAACATAACCAATGAGAACATGGAAGAAGTAATTGTAATTCTGTTGAATCATAACATACTGTACATTCTGAAGGTTTTTCAAACTTTGGAGGAAACACTTTAAGATATAACTCTTTTCTATCATTAGTGTAAGCTTTTTCATCTATAAATAAGCATGCATTTGTAGGATACTCAAGAGTTATTAACTTATTCAGTTGTTCATGAGCTAGTTCTATATCTTTAGTACGTTTTTCTTCTGAGTCGTTACCTATATACTTTACTTCAGTTTTACCGTATAATAAATAATTAATATACATGATGTAAACTTCTGCTCTTTCTTGCAAACTTAACGCACAGTCAAGCCAATATCTAATTTGAGTATATAATTCTGGTAGTGTAAGTTGCTCATGGCAATATAATAAAAGACGAGCACATCTACACGTAGCTTCAAATTGTTCTTCTATAAAATGTCCAGTGATCATGGCTCTACGTTTATAAAGCATATACGCTTTTTTACACAACTCAGAATATTCAGCACTGGTTTTGTCATACTTTTCTAGTTGCATCATACATTCTTGAGCTAAATAAAATGTTGTTCTTGGGTACAAATCGTCCCTAGTTTTTAACTCATAACGCTGATTTTTGTTTTTGATAGATTTGTATTTTGATTCAATCTCTGATAACTGTTGCTGAAGTAGTCTAAACATCGTATCACTACGTATCTGCAAACATGATTTAAACTGAGAATCTTCGTTATATCTTTTTTGATATTGAATGATACAATCTGTTCTAAATGTTCTAGAATATGATGTTTGATTTAAACTAATATATTCATGACCATATCCCTGATAAGTATGTTTTATACTCGATGGAAACATTTTAACTAATCTCCATATTATTATATCTGAAGTTCCGTCTAATTTAACACTTGTCCATTTTTGATTAATTCCATATGAGTGTTTGAATTTAAAAACAGAATTGATAACACTCTTTGCTTCTTCATGATCTGTAATCTCGAGCATATCTCCAGGATCATGTATTAAAAAAGCTACTTGTTTTGCACGGAACAAACCATGAGCATAATCTGACAGGACATTGCGTGCATGAGAGTAGTTAACAAACTCGTGCTCTAAATAATTACATTTTACACCCCGTTTCGTACATATTTCTTGGACGCTGGCTTTTGAGAGCTCTCCTGCTGTGTTCAGTACAACAACTTCTTTAATTCCATTCAATGCAAGATCCTGTATAGTATCTTGAAATTGATAACAAAAATCTTGAAGTAAAATTAGTGGGATTAGTTTACTATAATTAGACATGATAGTTTGTTGATTAAGAAAAGAGTTTAAAAAATCACTTTCTATGAGGGAACCATATGGTTCCCTCATACACCCTCCTCTTATATTGATGGCTGTCTTAGACAGCCATCTTGCTAAGGAAAGGGATCGTCTGGTGCGAGTCTGAGGCACTACATGCCGATAAGGAAATCAGAGTTTTCCCTTTAAAAGTGATTTTTTAGAAGGGACCTGTCGTAGAGGAACCTTAACTTTATCAAGTCTCGATTCCCTACAATGTTCATATTACTTTTTAACAATAAATTAGGAGCTGGATTGTTGGCTTATACAGCGATCAGATACTTAACACCTAAACAAACAGTTATTAGAAATGGTACGATTTCAGCTCAAGCACAAGACTTTGGACTGTTTACACGAGTTGAATGCTGGTATGATACAAGTTTTGCTTGCTTTCCTGTTGAAACATACTTCTGGAAAAGAGTTAACCTCGTCACAGATCGTGAAACTAAAGAATACGACCTTGAACCCTAATTTAAAACTATTTTATTAAATTAATATTATCTTTAATAATATTAAGAATGCCAAGTAAAGAAATTGTAGAGAAAACTAAAACTAAACACAAAAAAGAGCCTAAGCGAAAAGTTCAAGAACCCGCAAGACCTACAGAACCAAAAGGTATCCTTAAAAAACAAGGAGCTGGTCGTACGAGTCGCAGTTCAAGTATAAAATGGAGACTAAAACAAAATAAAACTAAATACTTTTCTAAAGATGATGCTTAAAAATAGTTAATATAGAAAAATATTTTTATCACATTTATTAGTAGTTATAAAATTTTGTGTTTGAATTATATAATATTTATAACTAATAATAATACTAAATTTTTAATTATTAATAAAGACCTTTGACTCAAGTTAAGAAATAAAAATCTCTTAATTTTTGCGTTATTATAAAATTATAATTTCGGACAAAATCTGAAATTTCTGAAAATATCAGAAATCGTAATTTAAAAACAGCTTTTATTTATACTAATGATAAATTATACCTCCAGATCGGCATTCGGCTTGCTCAGACTCTTACAGATCAGCTCTAAGTTCTCTGGTGGACTATAAAATATTACTAAAGTAATAATTAAATATTATAATATTTAATTCTTTATAATTTTGTACTTTTAATGTAGTCCTGTAAATTTGCCATAGTATCAAAATATTGAGCTAACTCTGACTCGGTGTCTGATTCTGAATGTTTGTCTGATTCTGATTCAGTGTCTAATCCTGACGAGTCGCTTGACTCAGAGTCATGAACCCAATCGCTTGATGAATCAGAATCATACTCTGGGTCCACAAGTTCTATTTTCACATTTGGATTGCACCATGGACACTTTGAATGTCTATGAAGACGAGTATCATTTGCAGAAATCTCAATGTTTGCAGTGTCTACTGTGATATGTCTTTCGGTAATGTACTTTTGAATATGTACTGGAGGTTCGACACATAATATTTCATGTATCTTAGCTAACTTATTAATGTAGGGAACCATACGGTTCCCCTACAACCCCTCCCTTTTAAAAACTCACTTTTACACGTTTTGACTTCTTGCAGACTGTCGCGGCTACAGTACTCTAAGACAAGAAGGATCAAACTCCACTGTTCTTTCTGATAAGGGGGGGAGGGGTATCGGTGGCTAGTCGGGAGGCTTTGCCTCCCTCCGGAGGGACCAAAGGTCCCGATGCCACCTCAGAGGGCCGAATGGCCCGATAGGGGAACCGTGGCCCTCGCCACGGTTCGGGTTCCCTACTTTACACAGAGTTTTGTTGTATTACATTTAGTACTCTTGAGTTGTATTCTTCTTTATCTGAGATATATTTATACATATACAGATCAGCACTAAGTGCGTCAACCATGGTTTCTTTTATTCCGAGTAGTTTTGTGCGATCTCTACGATACTGTTCATATTCTCTTGGTTTCAATAAGAATATTGTATAAACATCTACAATACTCTCCCTTGGATTTGCATGAGACTTATATCTTATAGCACGTCCAATAACCTGTTCTAGAGTAGAAACATTCCAACTTGGTTCAAATATAAATACAGCATTAGTTTCTTTTAAATCTAATCCTTCTCCTCCAGCTTTTGAAATAACAAGGACATTTACTTCTCCTGAATTATATTTATCCATAGCCTGTGTTCTTGCTTTTTGTGTCATACTTCCATTAATATGTGTAAATTTCACTCCAGATTCAGTTAAAGCATGTTCTATGACTTTTTGACCAGCTTCTAAAAAATGAGTAAACACCAGACAACGTAATCCTGGATTTTGTTTAATTTTTTGAATAATAAGCTCTGTTTTTGGACTATATTTTGCATCAACTGTATTACTAGCTCTACGAATACCATTATAAAATGCCTTTAAATTCTTTCCAGCAAGGAAAAGCGGACTTTTTGCATCTAAATTATACAACTGTTCTTTTTCAATTGCCATATAGTTTTTATAATAATTAGGACTCATTGATATAACTAAATTTTTATTTCTTCTTCCCGGATAATACTCTCTAAGTTCGGTTATACTTGGTTCATAGAAACTAAACTTACCAGAGACATATCTTTTTAGTCTATACATGTTATCTTCTATTTTTGAGAATTGTGTTTCAGTATATGGTTCACGACCTTCTACCATCGCAATTAAGTTTTCTATATCATAAGGCGTATTAACTATCGGAGTTGCTGTCATAATAAGAACTTTATGAGCTTGAATCGCGCATTGAATTATAGCATTTGCTGTTTTTCCGGCTGTTATTTCTTCATAGTCGTCAGCTGCATGTGATACTTTTGTTCTAAGATTATGAACTTCATCTACAATCAACAATGCATCTTTACAGTCTACTTGCCCAGATGCAAATTTTTGATAAGTATTTAGGACAATATTTTGAGTTAAATCACGTAACTCTTGATTGTCTCCAATGTAAGTTGTAATAGTTCTTATAAAGTTATCTTGAAGAGATGTAGAAGTAATAACTATAACTTTTCTTGTAGGATACTTATTAAGATAACAAACGGTTGCAGCAGCAGCACATACTGTTTTACCACTACCTAAACCGTGATACAAGATCAGTCCGCGATTTTTAAGTAGCCATTTAACGGCATGTTCTTGGTGAGGTTTTAGATTAATAGTTCCTAATTTTATACATTCAGGATCAAATTCTGGGTTTACAAAACTAGATAAGAATTTGTCTATACCAAATAGTTTCTTTTTAATCTTGGACATTTTATTTTAAATAAAATATAAAAGTGATTTTTTTTAAAATATTTCATTTTTAAAATAAAGACAATATATATAAAATGAGTAAAAGTATCACTTTTGAGTTTGATTATTCAAGAATTGATAATATTCCAAAGAATGTATCTGATGGATTTGTAATTCCACAGGATACTAAACAAAAAAGGTTCTTAGCTTATGCTAAATCTTTGTTCGAATCCCCTCCTACTAGAGATTTTTTTCATAAATATGCTAGTCATAATTTAGAAAATTATGTTACACCAGGCTTATTTAGTCATGATGGAAACATAAGCGTATTCCATGTTCCAAAAGACCTAACTATAGGTCCAGATGGTATATATAACTATTCTATTGTAGATAGTTTTTACTCCCCAAACACTACAGATTTTCAACAAGCTATAGAGTATGATTATTCTGAAGAAAAAGAATGGGATTATGACCAAAAGAAATATGTAAACAGTGTAAAAATTAAGAAACTACAACCACGTTACTTAAAGCCAACAAGCGATATTAGGAATTTTGTTGTAATTGTAGGAATTTCTAAAAAAGACATGATTACGGATTTAGATAACTGTGAATATTATTTATGTCAAAATGCTCAAAAGCTATACTTTGCATTAATCAATGCAGATGATTTTAGTACAAATACTACAGTATCTGACAATATTAAAAAAATATTAAAGTATTGTACATTGCATCTTACGCAATATCAAATTGCATCTAAATTTAAAATAACATATTCTGGATCTGATGAACATGAAGACATGTATGAAGATTTCTACAAAGAGTGTATAATTTCATCTAATCAATCTCAAGCTGTCATATCTAAAGACTCTTTAGAAACTATTGTGTCTTATTTGACAGATATGTCATTTAAGAATTTTGAATTCTTCTGGAGTCTAAATACTAAATCGGTAGATATTTTAGACTATTGTAGTCATCATTACGATAAAACGAATCCTAGAGATTTATTATTATTAGAAATTAATTTAAGACAATATTTATACGACAGTTTTAAACTCAAAAAGCCTGTAGAAACAGAAGAAGTAATTCTTAAAAAAATAAATACTTTATGTAGATATGCGCAATTAACTAATTCAAGCCATCCTGATAAGTTTATATTTTATAATTCTGGTATAATTAGATTACGTCCAATTATCTATTTAGACTTTTATAGTCAAGACAGTGTTACAATTAATAATTTAGATTATTATATGGGGAAGTATATTAAGTTTAATTTTATATCAAAAAACCCTAGACAATTAGACGAGATATATAGTTCTAGAAATGACGACAAAAAATATATGTTTTATACTATAAATTCGGTATATAATAATGTAAAGAAGACTGAACCATCATTATCTGATCCATCATTATCTGAATCATATTATACGGATTATTTAAAGAAAATATCAGGAGCTAATGCATTAAGCAAATTTATTACATTTAATATCGAGATTGACAATACTCCTAAATATACAGGATCAAACTGTCAAGTATCTGTAGTATCTAAAAATCTTAAGGATAATTCAGACTTTGGGGTTCGTCCAATTGCAACTGGAGATATTTACAAAGATACTATTGTAGTTTATGCTAGTACAGAAAGACCTAAATTTATTGATTATTGTCAAGATCTTCTTATATACTCTGATGATTTAAACCATTATAATAATACTATTAAAATTAAAGGTTATGTTAATAAATATAATAACTTTTCTACTACAGACGACCCTGAATATTTTGAAGAATATGTCACTGATAATATTAACTATAAAAGATGTTCTGGTTTGTACGTTTTTATACCATTATATTTTAGAGATATAATATATAGCGGGCTTATTAGCAAAACTAATGCTCAGGCTATTAAACAGCGATTATATAATATCGTAAAAGAAAGTATAATTTATAATATTAGCAAGTATATAGCAGATAAGAAAAATTTTGGTATAACATATAATATAACCGTAAATCCTAATTTACATTCTGAGACTTATACAAAAATAGAACAAATATCTTCACATAGTATAACTGTACTTAAGACTAATATATTATATTTAAAATATTTATGTATAAACGACTCAGCTGAGAAAAGTATACTTATAACAGGAGGAGGCTTGTTAGATAAAGTCGATAAGTGTCATGAAAATATTAATAAAATAAATAAGTATAACATTGAAAATACTGGACTTATTGACGATTTACATGATTTATATACTATAAAAAATAAATCAGATGCACTTTTTGATACATTTATAAAATTAAAAGGAAGTATTACCAACAATTTTAATTCTCAGACTACAGATGATAAAAAGAAAATTATAGAGCATATAAATTTTGTATTAGATGACAAAGATTCAGTTAGTTTACCCTTTAATTTTGATTCTGAAACTTATCTTGAAATGATTCGTAGTTATCTTGATAAACCTGATAAACCTAATAAAGCTGATAAAGCTGATAAACCTGATAAAGCTGATAAAGCTGCATTTATTAACGAGTTTGAATCTTACAAGATTATAGGTAAAAGATTATTAAAGTATTACAATAGAGTATTCTTGAACGAAGTTAAAAATATTAACAGAATTACTCATAATTTAACACATAAATCTATCATAAAACAATATGAATGTATTTCTCATGTAATAAATGTTATATTAAGAAATAATTATATAAAACCTATTGAAATATTTGATAAACATAATAAGTTAGTCGAAAGACTTAAATCTTTAGAACATTTTACCGAAGTTAAAAAAATCCTAGACTTAATTAATGAGAATATATCCCATAATCCTGTCGGCGCAGTCTCAGGATCATGGGCTTTTGATGTTAGTAGATTTATTGAAAAATTAATATCAAAATATCCTAATGTTGTTACTCAAAAATTAATTGAATTTATAATTGAAAATAAGATTAATTTTACAAATATTGAAGGAATGCTTTCTAACCAAGATAAAATATTAAACTTTACTAATGAATTATATAATGCCTATTACAAAGGAGATTTTAAGATTGATTTTTCAACAATTTCTGAAATTTCTGGATCAAGTAATATTGTAACATTGATATTTAATTGTATTAATACACTGATATCTATTTTATACAATAATAGAAGAAAACAAGCAATTATGAAAACATTATTAATAGATCAAAAAGAAACTGATAGTATCGGTTTACTAAATCAAACAATTAAGTTATTATTTATTACTAGAATTTATGAAGGTATTACAGATATAGAAAAAAGAAAGTATGTTATTAACATACTTGCTAGAATTATAAAAAACAACTATAGTATTTTATCATCAAATTTAATACATATGTTACAGCAAGAAATAGGATTTTATGCTATAGATACAGATTTTACTATATATAATATGTTTTTGGACATCAGAGATAACAATGACAATAGTTTTAAAATGTTAACTAAAAATGAATCAGATAAATCTGGGGATAAAAATTCGTATAATATGGTAAGTATAGTAAAAGAATTAGTTAAAAGATTCTATTTTGATAATATGACAAATATAGCATATGATACAGATAGTTTTTTAAATGAAACTAATGAATATAATAATGGTTATTTTATAAATATTAATTCAGCAAAAAATAATATGATATATGAAATTAATAAAACTATTGACACTATTTCATTTTCATATATTATTAATGATACTACGTATCTTAATTTAAAAAGTGGAAATCATCCTGACATGTATAAAAATAACGGATACTACTATAAAAATATACCAAAAAATAAACTTATTAAATCTTATGAAGATATATCTGATGGTATTGTTGACAATGTATTAAAAGATCAAAACTTAGGTAATAAATTTTTCTTAAAAATAGTATGTAATACCCTTTTAAATAGTAAAATAGTACTATCAGAAAAATCTGGGAAAACAGCAAGTACTAATATACTACCTGTTAAAGCACCTGTTGAATCAACAAACACTGAAAGTCTTATGGATA
>JACCDX011556196.1_pt1 | contig 20047 bp, 11 predicted proteins | sample 7449681 | NCBI WGS metagenome assembly JACCDX01 (sample SAMN15323450, study PRJNA562643) | freshwater metagenome | isolation source: river surface water | place: USA:Blue River Watershed | collected 2017-08-18
GAGACGCTGCGCCGCGAGCAGGCGGAGGCGGCCCTGCGGCAGGCCCGGGCGGACGAGCGCAGGCTCCGGGACGAGCGCGGGGCGCAGGCGGCCCGCCGTGAACGCACGCTGCCGCTGGTGCTTTTCGAACTGGAGCGCCGGAGCGACGGGACGTGGCGGTTTGTGCGCACGAGCCGGGCGATTCCGGTGCGCTGCGGGGAGGCGCGGCCCGTGCCCGGGGACCTGTGGTTGGACCTGCCGCCGGCGGATCACGCCCGGGTCAATGCGCGGCTCGCGCAATCGGCGACGGACGGGCGCGACTGGCACGACGTGGTGCCGATGCGGGACAGCAACGGCGAGTGGGCCCGATTTGCCGCGCGGGCCACGCCGGAGCTGGAGGACGACGGCACGTTGCGCTGGCAGGGGTATTTCCGAGAACTCGGTGCCGAAGCGGCGAGCGACCGGGAGGCCGGCGCGAGAATCGAGCTGCTCGAGCAGGTGTTCGGCGGGGTCGATTTCGCGCTCTTCGTGCTCGAAGTCGACGGGGCCGAGTTCCGTTTCGCCGAGGTCAATGCCGCTTACGAGCGCCTCACCGGACTGGAGGCGGCCGAGGTGCGCGGGCGCACGCCGCGCGACTTGGTTCCGTTGGTTCCGCCGGCCATGGCGGAGTGTCAGCACGAGTTGTTTCGGCGCGCGGCGGAGGCAAGCGGCGCGACGGAATCGGAGGGGCCCTACTCGGCCCGCGGGCGGCTCGGATGGTGCCAGACACGACTGGTGCCGCTGCGCGACCCGACGGGCCGCACGGTGCGACTGATCGGGCGAGCCTGGGACATCACGGAGCGCCGGGACGTGGAGATCAAACTCCAGGCCCTGACGGAGCGCCTGCAACTCGCGACGGAGGCGGCGCAACTGGGCATCTGGGAATGGGAGCCGGAGAGCGGGCGGGTGTTCTGGGACCGGCAAATGCAGCGACTCCAACGAGTGGAGACGGTCAAACCGCCGGGTTCCCTCGATGCGTGGGCGGCGCTGTTGCCCCGCCGCGAGGCGCGCCGGTTCCTGCGCGAGTTGCGGACGGCGGCGGAGACCGGCGCGCCGTTGGCCACCACGCTGCGGATGGGCACGGACGACGGGGAGACGCGGCATTACCTGCGGGTCTGCGCCAAGGTGCAGGTCGGCGCCAGCGGACGCCCGGTGCGGCTGGTGGGCCTCGCGTGGGACATCACGGCGGAAAAGCGTGCGAAGACGGAGGTCGAACAGGCGCGGGACGCGGCGGAAAGCCTCAACACGCAGCTCGAGGCGGCGCTGGCGCACGCCCATCAACTCGCGCAGGAGGCCGCCGCCGCGACCGTCGCGAAATCCGAATTTCTCGCGAACATGAGCCACGAGATCCGCACGCCGCTGAACGCCGTGATCGGCATGAGCGGCCTGATGCTCGGCACGGAGCTCGGCCCGGAGCAGCGCGAACTCGCGGAGACCATCCGCTCGAGCGGCGACTCGCTGCTGACCTTGATCAACGACATCCTCGACTATTCGAAAATCGAGTCGGGGCGGCTCGACCTCGAGCGCCGGACGTTCGCGGTGCGCGAGTGCGTGGAGACCGCCGCGGACGTGCTCGCGGCCCGGTGCGCGGAAAAGCGCCTCGACCTGGTGCTGCGTTTCGACCGTTCGGCGCCGGCGACGGCGGTGGGCGACGACAACCGGCTGAAGCAGGTGCTGGTGAACCTGCTCAGCAACGCGGTGAAGTTCACCGCGCGCGGCGAGGTGGAGGTGACGGTCGCGGCGCGGCCGGGTGCCGCCGGCCGGGTGCGGCTGAGCTTCGCGGTGCGCGACACCGGCATCGGGATTCCCCCGGACCGGATGGACCGGCTCTTCCGCGTTTTCAGTCAGGTCGATGCCTCGACGACCCGGCACTACGGCGGCACCGGGCTCGGGCTGGCGATCAGCCGCAAGATCGTCGAGTTGATGGGCGGACACATCGGGGCCGAGAGCGAGCCGGGGCGGGGCAGTGTGTTCCGGTTCGAGGTGGAACTCGAAGCCGCCGCCGCGACGGCGCCGGAGCCTTTGCCGGCGGCCGCCCGCGGCCGGGTGCTGATCGTGGAGGACAATGCCGCGGCCCGCGCGGCGCTGGTCGAGGCGTGCGAGGCGTGTGGGTTCCGGGCGGTGGCGGTCACCGGCCCGGACGAGGTCGCCTCCGCGCTGGCGGGCGGGGCGCCGCCGACGGTCGCGTTGGTCGACGGCGAATGGGGTGACGGCGAGCCTTGGCAGGCCGCGGCCGATCTGCGGCGGAGGATGCTTCCGCCGGCCCTGGCAATCGTGGGTCTGGCCGCCCCCGGCACGGTGCGTCCGCCGGACGGATTGCAGGTGGCATCGGTGCTCGGCAAGCCCGTGAAACTCGCCGCGCTGCGTGCGGCTCTGGGCGAGACGCGCGGTGCCGTGGCGCCGGTGCCCGCACGCCCGCCCTCGGGCGAGGCCGGTCTGCTCGCGACCCGGTATCCGCTGCGCATTTTGCTGGCCGAGGACAATCCGGTGAACCAGCGCGTCGCGGTCCTCTCGCTGCGCCGCCTGGGCTATGCCGTGGACGTTGCGGCCAACGGGCGGGAGGCCGTGGAGGCCGTCGAGCGCGCGGACTACGATCTTGTGCTCATGGACGTGCAGATGCCCGAAATGGACGGCCTGCGGGCGACGATGCACATCTGCGCGCACGTGCCGGCCGAACGGCGCCCGCGCATCGTCGCGATGACGGCGAACGCCTCCGCGGACGACCGCGCGCAGTGCCTCGCGAGCGGGATGGCGGATTTCCTGCCGAAGCCCGTAAAGGCGGAGGACCTCGCGCGGGTGCTGGTCGAGGCGGCGGACGCGGTGGCGACCGAGGCCCCGGCCTGAAGGTCGCCGCACTCCGGGATTGCGCGGCCGGACGCGCGCGAACCTCATGGCGGGGTGTTCACCGCGGCAAAAGACCGGCTCGCGAGCGAGGCTGCGCGCGCCTACCTGGGGGCATGGCTGCGCCCCTACGGCGTGCTCGAATCGCTCGCGATCGACTCGGCGCAGCGGAGCATCGCGCTGGTGGTCCGGCTGGACGGCGAGTCCGCCGCGGTGGCCGTCACGATCGAACGCTACGAAACGGTCCCGCACGAGGGCGGCGCGGCGCTGCGGGTGCTGGCGAGTTCCGCGAGCCGGCCTTGGTTGGCCGCGCTGCTGCGCGATCACCTGCACGGAAAATCGCTGCGCTTGCCGGCCGCGGCCGCGGCCTTGTTGTGAGGCCGCCCGCCGGCGCAGCCCGGAGCGGCCGCCAACCGGCGGACCGGCCGGAATCGGGGCGTTGGGCCGGACGCGGCGGAAAAGAAGTTGAGTCCGCGGAAGGCGTGCGCTCGGTTGCGATCCGATGAGCGACCCCGCGCCCCGCATCCGACCGAGCCGCAGTTTGCCGGCGAACGCGCCGTGCCGGCCCGGCCCGGTGATCGCGCGCTGGGTCGCCACGATCATGGCCGGGGCGACGGCCTGGGGCGCGGACCGGTTTGCGCCGCGCGCGCCGGAGGAGGCGCTCCGGACCCTTCGGACCGAACCGGGCCTGCGGGTGGAACTGGTGGCGGCCGAGCCGCTGGTGGTGAGTCCGGTGGCCTTTGCGTTTGCGGATGCCCGCCGGCTCTTTGTGGTCGAGGGCCGCGGTTATCCCGGTCCGGTGGACAACCGGGCGGTGCCGCCCGAAGGACGGATCGCCTTGCTGGAAGACCGCGACGGGGACGGGCGCTTCGAGCATCGGACGGAGTTCGCGACCGGCCTGACCTATCCCAACGGGATCGCGCTCTGGCGCGACGGCGTGGTCGTGACCTGCGCCCCGGACATCCTGTATCTGCGCGACAAGGACGGCGACGGTGTCGCGGACGAGCGGCGCGTGTGGCTCACCGGATTCGACACCGCGAAATCGACCCAACTGCGGGTCAGCCATCCGACGCTGGGCCTGGACGGAAAGTTTTACGTCACGTCGGGCCTGGTCGGGGGCAAGGTCGTGTCGCCCGCCCATCCGGAGCGGGCGCCGGTCGTCTTTCCGGCCTCCGACGGCCGGTTTGATCCGGAGTCGCTGGTGTTCGAGCCGCTCGGCGGGCGGGGCCAGTTCGGTCTGGCCTTCGACGGTTTCGGCCGCCGGTTCATCGTGTCCAACCGGCATCCCGTGATGCAGGTGGTGCTCGATCCCGCGGACCTGCGGCGCAATCCGCACCTGGCGTTCGCGGAGACGGTGCAGAACGTGTCGCCGGTGGAGGCCGAGGCGAAAGTTTGGCCGCTCAGCCGCGCCAGCGTGACGGCGGATTTCATCCCGGCGCTGATGAGCAAGCCCCACGCGGGGACCTTCACCTCGGCGTGCGGCACGATCATTTTCGGCGGGACGGCCCTCGGCGCGGACTTCACGGGCAGCGCCTTCATCGCGGAGCCGGCGCAGAATCTGGTGCAACGCCAGGTGCTGCGCGCCGCGGGGGCGACTTTCCGTTCGGAGGCGGCCCGGCCCGGCGAGGAATTCCTGGCCACGGACGACGTGTGGTTCCGCCCGGTGTTTCTCGGCGAAGGGCCGGACGGCGCGCTCTACGTCGCCGACATGTATCGCCGGGAGATCGACCATCCCGTCTACGTGCCGCAGGAGGCGAGGGGGCGGCTCGATTTCGAAAGCGGCAAAGATCGCGGCCGGATCTACCGCGTGGTGAAAAACGGAATACGGACAAAAGCGCGGAGCGAGAGCCCGGCCGGGGCGCGCGCCGTGCTCGACGACCTGCAGGCGGCGGACGGGTGGACGCGGGCCGCGGCGCACCGGACGCTGATCGAGCAGCCGAAGCCGGACCTCGTTCCCGACCTGGAGGGCCTGGTCGGCGGATCGCCGCAGGCCGAGACGCGGGCACGGGCCCTGTGGGTGCTCCACGCCTGGAAGCGGCTGGGCGCGGGCACGCTGCGGTCCGCCGCCCGGGATCGCGACCCGGGCGTGCGGGAGCAGGCCGTGAAGATTGCCGGCCACGCACGAACGGCCGCGCCGGGCGGGAGCGACGTGGCGGTGGAGGCGGCGCTCGACGAGTCCGCGCGGGTGCGTTTTGTCGCCGCGGTGGCGTTGGGGAATCGATCGGATCCGCAGTCGACGCGGGCGCTGGCGCGGATCGCGCTGCGCGGCGGCGACGACAAGTGGACCCGCGCCGCGGTGCTCAGCGGGCTCGGCGGGCGCATCGGGGAATTTCGCCAGGCGCTCGCGGCCCTCCCGGCACCGACCGGCGCGATGCCGACCGGCTTGATGGAGGAGATCGGCCGGCTGCTGGGGGCGGGTGGCACGCTCGGGGAGGCGCGGCAGTTTTTGATCGAGGCGATGCGCGCGCAGCCGGGCACGGCGTGGTGCGTGCCGGCGGTGTCGGGGCTCGCCGAAGGGCTGCGCGGCCGGGCGGATTTCCGCGCCAAAGCGGGCCGCGTGCCGCTGGCGGCATTGGTGGGGGACGAGGATCCCGACGCGCGGGGCGAACTGGCCGATTTTTTTGCCGGTGCGGTGCGCACCGCCCTCGACGACGGCCGGCCGGCGGCAGAGCGCAGCGCCGCGGTGGCGTTGCTCGGGCACACGGGCTTCGAGGACGGGGCGGCGCGGCTGGTCCCGTTGCTCGATCCGCGGCAACCAACGGACCTGCAGCTGCAGGTGGTGCGGGCGCTGGAACGGGCGGGAGAGGCGAAGGGCGGGGACCTCCTGGTCGCGCCGGACCGCTGGGCGCGCTACACGCCGCAAGTCCGCGAGGCCGTGATCGCGGCGCTGCAGGGCAAGGCGCCGCTCGCGCGCGTGCTGCTCGCCGCGGTGCGGCGCAACGCGATCCAGCCGGCGGAGATCGGCTCGGTGCGGCGCGGCCAACTGATGAAGCACGCGGATGCCGGCGTGCGGGCCGAGGCGACGGACTTGTTCAAGCCGCTGGAAGGGGGCGATCGCATGGCGGTTTACCGGGACCATCGCGCGGTGCTGGAGGCGCCGGGCGATGTCGCGGCCGGAGCGGCGGCGTTCGCGCGCGCCTGCGCGGCCTGCCACACCTTCCGCGGCACGGGAGGAAGGGTCGGACCCGATCTGAGCGGCGTGCGCCACCAGCCGGCGGACGCGTTGCTGCTGCACGTGCTGGTGCCGAACTACGAGGTCACGCCGGCGTATCAGGCCGTGACCGTGGCCCTGCAGGACGGGCGGTCGGTTTCCGGCTGGGTGGCGGCGGAAACCGAAAGCAGCCTGACGCTGCGGACGGCGTTCGGGACGGAGGAGACGGTGCTGCGGAAGACCGTCACCGCCCTCACGGCGTCGGGCGTTTCGCTGATGCCCGACGGGCTGGAGCAGACGATGTCGAAGGCGGAGCTCGCCGGCCTGATCGCGTATCTGAAGAGCGATCCGCCCGAGGGGCGGTGAGCACGGGGAGCGAAGCGATTTTCATGAGCGAAACGAAATCAACGGTGCGGGTGGGCGTGATCGGCGGCGGCCTGATGGGGCGCGAAGTCGCCTCGGCTTTCGGCCGGTGGTTCGTGCTCGATCAATTTCCGGTCCGGGCGGAACTCACCGCGGTGTGCGACCTGCAACCGGCCTTGCTGGACTGGTTCCGGCAGGTGCCCGGGGTGCGGCATTTCTGCGCGGACTACCGCGACCTGCTGGCGCGGGACGATGTCGACGTGGTTTACGTCGCCGTGCCGCACCACCTGCACGAGGAGATCTATCTTGCGGTTCTGCGCGCGGGCAAAGACCTGCTGGCCGAGAAGCCGTTCGGCATCGATCTGGCGGCAGCCCGGCGCATCGCGGCGGAGGCGCGGCGGCTCGGGCGGTTCGTGCGCGTCTCGTCGGAGTTTCCCTTTTTCCCGGGCGCGCAGCGGGCGCTCGACATCGCGCGGTCGGGGGCGCTCGGCCACCTGCTGGAGGCGCGGTGCGCGTTGCTGCATTCGAGCGACCTCGATCCGCAGAAGGCGATCAACTGGAAGCGGCAGACGCGCTACTGCGGCGAAGCGGGCGTGATGAACGACCTCGGGCTGCACGTCGCGCACCTCCCGCTCCGCCTCGGCTGGCGGCTGCGCAGCGTGCACGCGCACCTGCAGAAAATTTACCGCGAGCGGCCGGACGGCAAAGGCGGGCTCGCGCCCTGCGACACCTGGGACAACGCCACGGTGCACGCCGTCGCGGAGATCGCGGGGCAGGAGGCGCCGGTGACGCTGGAAATGAAGCGCCTCGCGCCGGGCGAAACCAACACGTGGATCTTCGAACTGCTCGGCACGGAGCGGGGCGTGCGGTTCTCGACGAAGGAGCCGAAGACGCTCTGGCACTTCCGGCGCGACCGGGAGCAATGGTGGGAGAAAACGGACCTCGGGTTCGGCATGCCGTTCAAGACCATCACGGGCGGGATTTTCGAACCCGGTTTCCCGGACGTGCTGATGCAGATGTGGGCCGCGTTTCTCGCGGAGCGCGCCGGCCTGCTCGGGGAGCGTTTCGGCTGCGCGACGCCCGACGAGGCGGTGGCGCACCACGTTTGGTGGGAGGCCGCGCTGCGCTCGCAGCGCGAACAAAGCGTGGTGGCGCCAGGGAGCGCATGACGACGCGGCGCGGAATTCTGGCGGGCGGCAACTGGATCGTCGACCAGGTCAAGCTGCTCGACGGCTGGCCGGCGCAGGACGCGTTGGCGCAGATCGGCGAGGAATCGCTCGGCAACGGCGGCTCGCCCTACAACGTGCTCAAGGATCTGGCCTTGCTCGGCGCACCGTTTCCGCTCGCCGGCGTGGGACTGGTCGGCGACGACGACCGGGGCCGTTGGATTGCGGCGGATTGCGCGGCCCATGGCATCGATGCGCGTGCGGTGCGGGCGGTGCCGGGCGTGCCGACGAGCTACACGGACGTCATGACCGTGCGCGCGACGGGGCGGCGCACGTTTTTCCATCAACCCGGGGCGAGCGCCCGGCTCGCGCCGGAGCATTTCGACTTCGGCGCGACAACGGCACGGCACTTCCACCTCGGCTACCTGCTGTTGCTGGCGTCGCTCGATGCCGCCGGGGCCGACGGCGGGCCGCGGGCGCGCGAGGTGCTCGCGGCCGCACGCCGCGCGGGACTGACGACCTCGATCGACGTGGTCAGCGCCGCGCCCGAACGGCTCAGGGCAGGGGTGCTTCCCGTCCTGCCGTGGGCCGACCTCGTTTTCATCAACGATTACGAACTGGAGCACGTGACCGGGGTCGCGCTGCGGGCCGACGGGGTGCTCGTGCCGGCGCGGGTGGGCGAGGCGGTGCGCCGGCTGCGCGAGGCGGGGGCGGGGCGGGTGGTGTTTCACGCCCCGGAAGGCGGGCTGGCCGCGGGCGGCGACGGGACGCCGGTGTGGGCTCCGGCCCTGCGCATCGATCCCGGCGAGATTCGCGGCGCGGCGGGGGCGGGCGATGCGTTCGCGGCCGGCTTCCTGTTCGGCTGGCACGAAGGCTGGCCGACCGCCGAGAGCCTCCGCGTGGGGTGCGCTGCGGCGGCAACCTGTCTGTTCCACGCGACGTGTTCGGGCGGGGTGCGGACGTTGGCGGACTGCCGCCGACTGGCGGAGGAACGGGCCGTCCCGGCGGGATGGACCGGGTCCGAGTTCGCCTGAGGCCGGGACCGGCGCCGGGCCGGCCCGGGGAAAAACGCGCTTTACAAGCGCGGGCGTTCCGCGGTTGCCTCCGCTTATGAACCGACCGGTTACTAATCGCCCCGTTACCCGCCGGGATTTCGCCGCCGCCGGACTCGCCGCCCTTGCCGCCGCCCCGCTCGGCCGCGCCGCCGAATCGAAGCCGGCGCCGGCCGACGACACCGCCCGCCTGGCGAAAGACGGCGGCCCGAAGGCCGTGACCGGAAAACCCGGACCGTGGGTGCGCTGGGACGAGCGCGAACGGGCGCAGCTGGCCGAGGCGGCCGCGCAGGCCTCCCTGTTCTACTGGCAGGGCCGCGGCGCCAACAAGCAGACGGCGTTGTTCGTCGAGCGCTTCAAGGCCTACTGCCCGCGGGAGCATGTCGTGACCTGCTCGTCGGGCACGGCGGCGCTGCATGTCGCGGTGGCGGCCGCCGGGATCGGTCCCGGCGACGAGGTGATCACCACGCCGATCACCGACATCGGGACCATCACCGGCATTCTTTTCCAGCAGGGCGTGCCGGTGTTCGCGGACCTTGGCGCCAGCAGCTACAATCTCGACCCCGCGGCGGTGGAGCGCTGCATCACGCCGCGCACGAAGGCGATCATCGCGGTGCACCTCGCGGGGGCGCCGTGCGACATGGACGCGATCATGGCGCTCGCCGCGCGGCACCGGCTGATCGTGATCGAGGATTGCGCGCAGGCGTGGGGCGCGCGGTATCGCGGCAAGCCCGTGGGGAGCATCGGCCACGTGGCGTGCTACTCGCTGATGAACTCGAAGCACATCGGAGCCGGCGACGGCGGGGTGGTGGCCTCGAGCGACCCGAAGATCGGGCCCGCGCTGCTGAAGTTCGCGGACAAGGGCAACGATCGCCTCGGGGCCGGCTACACCTGGGACAAGACCGCGGTGCTCGCGTCGAACTACCGGATGAGCGAACTGCAGGCGGCGTTTGCGGCGGTGCAGTTGGAGCGCCTGGAAGGCATCGCGGCCAAGCGGGCGGCGCTCGGGCGGAGCCTGATCGAGGCGATCGCGGGCGCGCCCGGCATCCTGCCGCCGGCGCTCGGCGCCGAGGACCGGGGCACGTTCTGGTTCTTCTATTTCCGCCTGCAGACGGAGCGGCTGCGCGGCACGCGGGCGCAGTTCGTCGAGGCGCTGCGGGCCGAGGGCGCGCCCGCGTCGGCGGGCTACATCCCGGTGCCGGTCTACCGGCTGCCCTATTTCCAGAACCACGGATTCTTCGCCGGGCGCTGGCCGATCAAGGAGCTGGGCCTCACCGCCATGGACTACACGAAAGTCCGCTGCCCGGAGGCCGAGGCGATCCTCGCCACCGGCATCCAGGTGCCGCTGAACGAGTCCATGGACGAGGCCTACGTGCGCGGCATCGGCGCGGCGATCCGCAAGGTGGCGCGGCATTTCGCGGCCTGATTCGCGGCATGCCGCGGGTAACCGAAAGGTTACGACGCGGGAGAGTTTTCCGCTTGCACGCTGAGCAATACGGTAACTCAGTGGTTACCGAAACGAGCGGCACCCCCTTTGCCGGACGTTGCCCGAGCCGCCGCGGCCTCGCCGCGGCGGGATTCCCGTCCCGTCAGCACCGACCGAAATCGTCTCCATGAAGTCCCCCGCACCGCATTCCCTCCCCGGCGTCCCGTGGCGCCGTCTGTTGTCCCTGTTGGCCGCCGCGTGCGCGCTGGCCGGCGCGAGCGCCGCCGCCGCGCAAACCGGCACCGTGACCGGCACCGTCGCCAACCGCGCGACGGGCGACCTCCTGCCCGGCGCAACCTTGACCGTCGACGGCACGTCGGTGAGCGGCACCTCCGAACGCGGCGGCGCCTACACGCTCACCGTCCCGGCCGGACCGCAGACGCTGGTGGTGAGCTACGCCGGTCTGGACACCGCCCGCCTGTCCGTGGTTGTCACCGCGGGCCAGGTGACGACGCGCAACGTCGAGCTCACTTCGACGGTCTACCAGATGGAGAAGTTCTCCGTCAGCGGCGTGCGCGAAGGCAGCGCGCTGGCCATCCAGACGCAACGGCAATCGGACAACCCGAAGTGGGTCGCGGCCACCGACACGTTCGGCAATCCCGCCGCCAATCCGGGCGAGCTCATCCAGCGTCTGCCCGGCATCTCGACCGACATCGTCGGCAGCGAAGTGCGCACGCTTTATGTCCGCGGCATGGGGCCGGGCTTCTCGTCGCTCATGGTCGACGGCGACCGTGTGGCGACCTCGACCGGCACCTCCGGCAGCCGCGATTACCAGATCGAGCAGATGGGCACCGGCAATCTCGAGACGGTGGAACTGGTCAAGGCGCCGCAGCCGGAGCAGGACGCCAATGCGGTCGCGGGGTTCGTGAACCTCGTGTCCCGCCGCGGCTTCGATGCCCCCGGACGCCGGATCACGCTCACCGGCGGCGTCATGTGGCGCGTGCGGGGCTTCAAGGACACTCCGTTCAAGGACCGGGCGGACGACCTCGACATCCTGAGCCTCGCGTATTCGGACGTGTTCAACGTTTTCGGCGGCCGGAAGAATCTCGGCGTCGCCTTCAACTTCAGCCGCCGCGTCTCCGCGACGACGCAGGACGAGATCGGGCCCGGCGGCGTGCTCTACAACTTCGCGCAGACCTACCTGAATCCGGCCGGCGCGAACCCGTTGACCCGCATTTTCGGCACGGGCGACTTCGGTTACAAAGCCCGCGCGCACAATTCCGGGCTCAACCTCGACTACAAGCTCTCGCCCGACGCCTTCGCCTACCTGAAGTTGTCCTACAACACCAACGATCAATACCAGGTCTACTACCGGCCGGGCATCGGCAACCCGGCGGCGACCGCGGCTAATTTCTCGGCCGACAGCACCTACGAGCATTCCTTCCTCCTGCCGCACGCCGGCTCCGTCGCGGTGATCGAATCGACCCCGGCGTTCACCAAGAATTCGCGCAACTACGGCGTGATCGGCGGCACCGAGTTCAAACTCTTCGAACGCAGCGCCACCCTCGCGCTCCGGGCCAGCTACTCGCACGCCGACATCTCCTATCCCGGCTGGATCCGGGCCCAGGCGCGCACCCCGAACACGGCGGCCGCGGGCATCGGCTTCGAGATCGACCGGCGCGGGCAGGATCCGTGGTATCCGATCTTCCGGCAGACCGCCGGCCCGTCGATCAGCGATCCGGCCAGCTACCTGATGACGACATTCCAGAAGCAGTCCTACAAGGCCGGCAACGATCTCTACGGTCTGCGTGCGGACCTGACCAAGCGGTTCGAGAGCCCGCGGCCGATCGTCTTCAAGGCGGGCCTGAAGTGGGCCGACGACACGCGCAATCCGTGGACCGACCTCGGGGTCTACACCTTCGTCGGCGCCGACGGGGTGCCGAACACGGCGGACGATTCGATGAAGCCGTATGCCGACCTGATCTACAAGCAGGGCGACGGCCGCTACGGTCCGTTTCCGATCATGACCGCGCCGCAGAATGTCCCGGCGGGCTACCACCGCCAGACGGCGGCCGACGCCTACACCAGCTACGCCAACACGCTGGCCGGCCGGGTGCAGTTCCGCGAGGAGATCACGGCGGCCTACGCGCAGGCCTCGACGAAGTTCGGACGGCTCCGGGTGCTCGCGGGTCTGCGCGTCGAGGAGACCGCGACGCGCGGCCGGTCGTGGGTGCGCAACACCACCGCGAGCTGGGGCGGCAACAGCGTCGGCGGCACGAGTCTCGATCCGGCGGTGGTGGCCGCGAACGTCGCGCGCGCGCAGCGCTCGTTCGCGCGGGCCATCGTTTCGGAAGGCGAGTATCGGAACGTGTTTCCCGGCGTGCATTTCGTCTACCACGCCACGGATTCGGTCCTAGTCCGCGCGAGCTACAACAAATCCATCTCGCGCCCGCCGGTCGCGAACCTGATCCCGACGCTCACCGAGAACCTCGACGCGCTCTCCGTCTCCATGGGCAATCCGGATCTCAAGCCCTACCTCGCGGACAATTTCGAGGTCAGCGTGGAGAAATACTTCGAGCCCGTGGGGCTCTTCAGCCTCGGCGTTTTCCGGAAGAACATTTCCGACTACTTCCGGACCTTCGCATCCACGGTCGGCGCCGAGGGCATCGACGGACAGGGCCAGTATGCCGGCTACACGTTGTCGACCACCCGCAACATCGGCAGCGCCACGATCCAGGGCATCGAGGCCAGCTACCAGCAGCAGTTCAGCTTTTTGCCCGGCATCTGGCGGGGGCTGGGCGCGTATGCGAATTTCACCTACCTCGAGGCGGAGGGCGATTTCGGGACCACCGCGACGACCAGCAAGCTCGGCAACCTCGCGCCGCGCAGCGGCAACGCCGGGATCAACTTCCGCTATCTCGGGCTCGACGCGCGGGTGTTGGCGAACTGGACCGCCGAAAAATACAAGAGCACGCTCGCTCCGATCGATATCTACGCGGAGGAGCGCCTGAGCTTCGACGTGAAGCTGCAATACGCGATCAACCGCCGCTACAGCATCTTCCTCGACTGCGCGAATATCACGGACGAGGCGCCCCGCACCGACGTCGCGCGCAACGGGCTGAAGTTCTTCCGCACCAACCAGGGCGTCAGTTTCGCCGCCGGCGTGCGCGGGCAGTTCTGAGCTTGGTCCGCGCGCCGCGCGACCGCACTGTAACGCCGGGGCGCGCCCTTTCCGGGCCGCTCCGGTTTTTCAATTGGCATGAAATCGATCCTCCCGTTGCTGACCCTCGCGGCCGCCTTCGTTGTGTCGGGTCCGGTCGCCGGTGCACCGGCCGCCGGACCGGCTGAGCCCGTCCGGCGCGCGAAGCCGGCTGTGCCCGGCACCGCGTGGTCCGTGCAGGTGGGCGACGTGCCGCTGGTTTTCACCGGGGCGGTCACCGCCGGACGAGGCGGCCCGTCCGGCGCGGATGAAGGCACGCGGGCCCTTGAGGCACTCGGCGCCGTGCTCGCCGCGTCGGGCAGCGGCCTCGCGGACGTGGTCCGGCTCACCGCTTACGCGAGCTCCGACGCCGCCGACGCCGCGGCGAGCGCCGCGGTGGCACGCGGTTTCGCCGATCGGCCCGTGGCCTTGACCCGGCTGCGCACGCCGCTGGCCGCCGCGGGCGCAACCCTGGCGTTCGAGGCGGTGGCCGTGGGCCGGCGCCCGGCGGCGGGGGTGACGGTGTCGGACGCAGGCGCCGCGGTCTTGCCGGCCGGCGGCAAGATTTTCATCTCCGGCCAGGCCGAGCGCGGGCCGGATCTCGCGGCGGCGGTCCGCCTCACGATGGCCGGGCTCTGGCGCACGTTGGATCATCTCGGACTGCGCCGGACGGACGTCGTGCAGGTGAAGGCATTCATCACGCCCTTCGCCGGACATGCGGCCGCGACCCGGGAGATCGCGGCGAGTTTTGGCGGAGCGTCCGTGCCGCCGGTCGTGCTGCTTGCCTGGGAAAGCACGCTCTTCGCCGAGATCGAGCTGGTCGTGTCGGCGCACCGGCTGGCGCCGCCCGAAAAGGACCGTATCGCGTATGCCCCGCTGCCGTGGCTCACGCCGTCGCCGCGTTACAGCAAGGTCGTCCACGTCGCCGCGGGCACGCCGCTGATTTTCATCGGCGAACTGGACGGCGGCGCCGCCGCCGGCGCGCGCAACCAGATGAAGGCGATCTTCGAACGGCTCGGCTCGGTGCTCTTCGACGCGGGCAGCAGTTATCGCCACCTCGCGAAGGCGACCTATTACCTGGGTCCGCCCGAAACCCGGACCCTGCTGGGCGACATCCGCGGCGTGTATTTTGACCCGACGCGGGCACCGGCCGCCTCGGCGCTGACCATGGCGTCGCTCGGCGACCCGGGCCGGACTGCTCTCCTGGACATGATCGCGATTCCGGCGAAATAGGGGACGGCCTCCGATTCAAGGCATGCAGCCCATCGACTACGTCGTTATCGCGGTGTTTTTCCTGCTCATCGCCGGCATCGGGTGGATGGCGGTGCGGCGCATCAAGGGATCCGGCGACTACTTTGTGGCGGGAGGGACGATCCCGTGGTGGCTCGGCGGCATCTCGCACCACGTGTCCGGGCACAGCGGCGTGGTGTTCGTCGCGTATGCGGCGGTGGCCTATCGGCACGGTTTCACCCTGTATGTGTGGTGGGCCGGATCCATCACCGTCGCCTGTGTGCTCGGGGCCTGGTGGTTCGCGCCGCGTTGGTCGCGCCTGCGCGCGGCGCTCAACATCGAGTCGCCGACCGAATACCTCGCGATGCGCTACGGCACGGGCACGCAGCAGTTGATGGCGTGGAGCGGAGTGCTGCTGAAGCTGCTCGATGTGGGGGCGAAATGGGCGTCGATCGGCGTATTGTTGCACGGCTTCACGGGCCTGCCCGTGTCGACCGGCATCTGGCTCTCGGGCGCCGTCTCGCTGTTTTACATCACGGTCGGCGGGCTGTGGGCCGACCTCTACACGGACCTGCTGCAATTCGCGGTGCAGGTGGTCGCCGGCCTGGTGCTCTTCCAGGCGGTGCTGGGACAGCTCGGCGGCGTGGATGCGGTGTGGACGCTCTGGGACAGACTGCCGGCGGGGCACGGGCAGGTGTTCAACGGACCCTACACGCCGTTGTTTCTGGTCGGCTACGTCGTGGCCGCGACGCTGAGCTACAACGGCGGCACGTGGAATCTTGCCGCCCGCTACATCGGGGCGCCGTCCGCGCGGAGCGCGCGCCGCTCCGCGCTGCTGTCCGGCGGGCTCTACCTGGTCTGGCCGCTGTTCCTCTTTTTTCCGATGTGGGCCGCGCCGGTGCTCCTGCCCGACCTGGCCGATCCGACGCAGTCCTACGTGCTGCTCACCCAGAAGTTTCTGCCCGCGGGATTGATCGGCCTGGTGCTGGCTTCGATGTTTGCGGCGACCATGGCGATGACGACATCCGATACCAACACGGTTTCCGCGGTGATCACCCGTGATATCCTTCCGGTGTGGTCCGCGCGCTTTCGCGGGCTCGAGCCGCGGCGCGGCCTCCGGCTGGCGCGGGTCACGACCCTCGTTTTCACGCTGCTGACCCTGCTCGTCGGGCTGGAGGCGGATCGCTTCGGCGGAGTGCTCGGTCTGATCATCTCCTGGTTCGCGGCGCTGATCGGTCCCGTGTCGGTGCCGATGCTCTTCGGCTTGCTGCCGCTGTTCGGCAAGGCGGACGCGCGCGTCGCGGTCGCTTCGATCGCCGGCGGGTTCGCGGCCTTTGTGGTGACCACCTACGGCCTCGCCGCGACGCAGGAGTGGACGGTGCTCGCGCCGATCACGACGTCCATGACGGTGTTTGCGGCCGGGACGTGGCTGAACCGCGGGAGCACCGTGCCGCCGGATGTCGCGGAGCTGTTGCGCCGGGTTTCGGCCGACCATCCGGAGGCAACCGCGTGAACACGGCCATGGGATATCCACCGACAGGGACTCCTCCGGTCCCGCGGGCGGTGCCGGCGCCGGTGCTCGGGGCCGGCTTGATCGGTGCCGAGGAAGAGACGCTGGTGCTCGAGGTGCTGCGCAGCCGGAGTCTGTTCCGCTACTACGGCCACGACCGCGCCGTCCCACCGCCCATGGCGGCCGCGCTCGAGCGCGAGGTCGCGGCGGCGACCGGTGTCCGTTTCGCGCTGGCGGTGACGAGCGGCACGGCGGCGCTCGAGGTGGCGCTCGGGGCGCTGGGCGTCGGTCCGGGCGACGAGGTGATCGTGCCGGCCTGGAGCTGGGTTTCGTGTTTCACCGCCGTGGTGCGCACGGGAGGGCGGCCGGTGCTGGCGGAGGTGGACGAGTCGCTGACCTTGGCGCCCGGCGAGATCGCGCGGCTGCGGACGGCACGCACCAAGGCGGTGCTCGTGGTGCATTTCCAGGGCGTGGCGGCCGACATGGACCTGCTGCTCGCCGAGGCGCGGACGGCCGGGATCGCGGTGCTCGAGGACTGCGCGGAAAGCCCGGGGGCCGGCTACCGCGGCTGGCGGGTCGGCGCGATGGGTGACATCGGGATTTTCAGTTTCCAGCAGCAGAAAACGATCACGAGCGGGGAGGGGGGCTGCGTCGTCACCAACAACTCCCGGCTGCACGAGCGCGCGGTGCGCATGCACGATCTCGGGCAACTGCGCGCGCATCACGCGGCCCAGGTGCCGGAGCCGGGGCCCGCGTTTTGCGGCTCGCAATTCCGCATGTCCGAGCTGACCGCGGCGGTCGCACTGGCGCAGTGGCGCAAGCTCGAAGGCATCCGCGCGCATTGCCGGCGCCTGAGCGCGAGGCTGCGCGCGAGTCTGGCGGACCTGCCCGGGCTGCAGTGGCGAAAGATTCCGGATCCGGACGGCGAGTCGGGTTTCGAGACCTATTTCTGGGTTCCGACCGCCGCGCTGCGCGACGCCTTCCGGGCTCGGCTCCAGACGGCAAGAATTCCCTGCGACCAGATGACCGGCACCTACGCCCAGTATCGGCGGGCCTACGTCGAGACCGGCCTGGCCCACGCGCCCGGCGCTTCGCCGTTTCGGCCCGGTCCGGACTGGCCGCCGGCGTCCTACCGGGCGGAGAGCTTTCCTCGCACCGAGGATCTGATCCATCGCTTCGTGGTCATCCCGGTCGGGATCGCGCACACGGACGAGGATATCGACTACATCGCCGCCGTGCTGCGGCAGGCCCACCGGGAGTTGATGGCACCATGAGCTCTGCTGCGACGGATCGACGGGGATTTCTGCGAACTATGGCCGCCGCGGGTGCGGCCTCGCTCGCGACGGGCGGCCGCGTTTCGGCGGGCGGGGCCGCGGAAACGCCGCCGGAGCGGACCGCGCCGACGGCGCGGGGGCTGCCCGACGGCTGGCGGGCGATGCGCAAGATAGACGCCCACAACCACGTGTTCGGGCTCGCGCACCGGCCCAACGCGGACTGGGCCGAAGTCGAGCGGCTCGTGGCGGCGGCAGGTCGGCTGGGCATCGCGCGGCTGTGCTGTTCGCGGCCGGTCACGGGCGGCGTGATGGCCGATATCGAGGTGGTGCGCGAATCGAACAACGCGGTGCTCGCGGCGATGAAGCGTTATCCGGACCTGATCACGGGGTATTGTTTCGTGCAGCCGGGCAACGGCGCCGCCGCCCTCGCCGAAATCGACCGCTGCCTCGATGCCGGCATGATCGGCGTGAAGCTCTACAACCAGTTCAAATACACGGATCCGGCCGTCTTCCCGATCGCGGAGAAGTGCATCGCGCGCCGCGCGCTGTTTCTCGGGCACTCGGCCTTCCTCACCGATCCGCGCACGCTGGCGCTGCAACCCAAGACCTCGCACGCGCTCGACTTCGGCCAGCTCTCGCGCCGCTATCCGGAACTGAAGCTGATCCTCGGCCACATCAACGGCGGCGGCGACTGGGAGTGGGCGATCCGCGCCCTGCGGGATTTTCCGCACGTGCACCTCGATACCAGCGGCAGCGTGCTGGAAGACGACACGATCGGCCGCTGCGTGCGGGCGCTCGGGCACCGCCGCGTGCTCTTCGCGACCGACGCGACGATGGAAGGGTGCGTGGGCAAGGTGCTCTCGGCCGACCTGACTCCGGAGCAACGGGAAGATATTTTCCATCGCAACTTCGAGCGCCTGCTCGCGGGAGGACCGGCATGATCTTCGACATCAACGCCAGCGTCGGACATTATCCTTTCCGCGCGCTGCGGGCCCGCGGCGCCGGTGAGGTCGTCGCGCTCATGGACCGCGCCGGCATCGACCGGGCGCTCGTGCCGTCGCTCCACGCGCTCTTCTACCGCGACACGCATCGCGGCAACGAGGAACTGTGGGAGGAGGTGCGGCCCTGGCGCGACCGCCTGGTGCCGGTGGCGACCGTGAATCCGAAATATGTCGGCTGGGAGCGGGACCTGGCGGAAGCGGTCGGCCCCTGGGGCGCGCGGGCGGTCGCGTTGGCGCCGGAATACCACGGCTACGCCCTCGGCGACGAGGCGGGCAAAGCGGCGCTGGCGCGGATCGAGGCCGCGGGGATACCGCTGCTGCTCACGCAACGCTTCGAGGACCGGCGGCAGCGCCATGCCTGGGACCGGGCGGAAGACCTTTCGGCCGGGGCCGTGACGGCGGCGGCCCGGGCGTATCCGAAACTACGTTTCATTTTGAGCAACTGGGCCGGGCTCGACGGCGTGCGGCTGGCCGAGGCCGGGCTGCGGGGCCGCGTGCTGCTCGACTTTGCGCGCCTGCAGGTGGTGTTCCGCGAGGACGTGCCCCGGTTGATCGACGCGCTCGGGGTCGAGGCACTGGCCTTCGGCTCGCACCTGCCCTTCGACTACCCGGGCGGGTCTCTCGTGAAATTGGCGAACCTGGACTTTCTCCCGCCCGCGGACCGCGCGCGGGTCGCCGGAGGCAACGCGCTGCGCTTTCTGGGCCTGGATGAAAAACGCTGACCACCCGTCGCCGAGGGGCCGCGTCCGCCGGCGGGCCCGCCTGTTTTTCGCGGCGCTGCTGCTCGCGGGGACGGCGCCGGCGGCGACGCGCGACCTCGGCGGCGGCTTCCGGGACCATGGCGTGGCGACGCCGCTGAGCCAGCATCGCGGGATGGTCGCGACGGCCGACGGGGCGGGGCGGGACGTGATGCTGGTCTGGCTTTACGATCACCGGGGCGGCTATGCGCTGCTCATGATCGACGCGGAGACCGGCCGCACGCGGCAGGTCGCCACGCCGTATCCGTGGGCCGGCGACGGTCCGTTCGCGTCGCTCCTGTCGTCGCGCAACCGCTACTACACGCACTTCGGCGGCCACTTCAGCGAATTCGATCCGGCGAAGGGCGAATTCACGTTCGTGGCCAAAACCGCGCCGCAGATGGCGATGAGCCTGACCGAAGCGGATGACGGCACGATCTGGGCGGCAACCTATCCGAACGCCGGCTTGACGGGCTTCGATCCGGCCAGCCGAACCTTCACGGAGGTGAAATCGGTCAACACCGAAAACTGGCGGCAGTATCCCCGCGGCATCGCGACGGACGACGCCGGGTGGGTCTACGTGGCGATCGGGACGGCGGCGGGCCAGTTGGTGGCGCATGAGCCGCGCACGGGCGCGGTCCGGCCGCTGATCGCCGCGCCGGACCGGCTGCAAGGCACGGCGACGGTCGTGCGCGACCGGAACGGAAAAGTCTACGCGCAGGGGCGCGGTGGCGCGGGCGAAGGCTGGTTTGAGCTGCACCGCGGGGCGGCGCGGCGCCTCGAGGCGCCGCCGGCCGTGCGGGCGAAACGCTTCGTGGCGGGGAGCCAGGCGTTGTTTCACCCGACATTCCCGAGCGGGCGGATCGCGGTGGAGTGCGACACGGTCGAGCGACGGCTCACCACCGAGGATCCCCGGACGAAGGAGCGGCGCACCGTGCGTTTCGACTACGGGAGCGACGGCGCGCATCTCATTGCTGTGGCAGTGGCGCCGGACGGTGCGCTCACCGGCGGCACGGCGTTTCCGATGCGCATGTTTCGCTACGATCCGACCGGCGATACCTGGGCGAATTGGGCCGCCC
>JACCDX011811056.1_pt1 | contig 20032 bp, 22 predicted proteins | sample 7449681 | NCBI WGS metagenome assembly JACCDX01 (sample SAMN15323450, study PRJNA562643) | freshwater metagenome | isolation source: river surface water | place: USA:Blue River Watershed | collected 2017-08-18
GGGCCGGAGCGGCCGAGTGGGCCGGAGCGGCCGCGTAGGCCGGGGCGGCCGCGGCAGCCGGGGAGGGGGCGGGTTGGCGCCGGATGCGCGCACCGGCGGTGGCTTTGATCCGGGCGATCAGCTGCGGGCCGAGGTCCCCGAACGAGTAGGGGCCGCCCGGCTTGGCGAGCACGTCGAACGCGCCGAGCCGCAGGGCCTCGAACGCGTAGTCGGAGCCGCGCTGCGTGAGCGAACTCATGATGATCACCGGCAGCGGCCGCTGCTCCATGATGATGCGCAGGAACGTGAGCCCGTCCATGCGGGGCATTTCCAGATCCAGCGTGAGCACGTCCGGGTTGAGCTCCTTGATCTTGTCGCGCGCGGCATACGGATCCACCGCGGTCCCGACGACCTCGATGTCGGGGTCGGCTTTCAGGGCGTCGCTGACGAGTTTCCGCACGACGGCGGAATCATCGACGACGAGGACGCGAATGCGCGGGGAAGTCACGGGATCAGGAGTTGGCGGGCTTGCGGTAGATGGCCGGGCGGACGACCTGCAGCCCGTGGCGCAGGTGCGTGAGGCTTTCGGAGTGGCCGACAAACAGGTAGCCACCGGGGACCAGCCGGCGCGCGAGGCGTTCCACGAGCTCCTCCTGCGTGGGCCGGTCGAAGTAGATCATGACGTTGCGGCAGAAGATGATCTGGAACGGATCGGTCGACGGCAGGTTGCCCTCGAGCAGGTTCAGCTGGTGGAAACTCACGCGCTCGCGGAGCGCCGGCTTAACCCGGTATTTGCCTTCCTGCGGGCCGTAACCGCGCTGAAAATACGTGCGCACGACGTCGGGCGCGAGCCGGTCGACGGTCTCGGCGGGGTAGATCGCGGCGGAGGCTTTCGCGAGAATGCGGTGCGAGATGTCGGTGGCCTCGATCTGCCAGGGAAAGGCGCCGCAATTCGCGGCGAGGGTGATCGCCATCGAATACGCCTCCTCGCCGGAGGAACTGGCCGCGCTCCAGAGGCGCAGTTTGCTCCAGCGCTCGATGCGCGCGCGCTCCAGCATCTCGGGCACCGCGACCGTGCGCATGAAGTCGAAGTGCGCGATCTCACGGAAGAAGAACGTGTGGTTGGTCGAGATCGCGTCGATGAGGTGGCTGAGCTCCTCCTCGGCGCCGGGGCTCTGCAGCAGCGCGCAGTAGTCGCCCAAGGATTGGACGTTGGTGGCGCGCAGGCGTTTGCCGAGACGCGCGGAGACCAGCTGGCGTTTGTCGGGCCCCAGATTGATGCGGCTGCGCTCGTAGACGAGACTACGGATGAAATCGAACTCGCTGTCCCTCATGAAGAATATCCTTGGGACAATCGGCACCGGTCCCGCAAAATGTAGCGCCGGTCGGCGCGAATGAGTGTTTCCACCCCTCCGCGGCGACCGGCAGATTTTTCCCGGCGGCTGCCGGGGCGGGGGAGAGTCGGCGGGTGCGGCGTGTTGCTGAGGGCGAAGTGAAAGTTTAGTGCGTTTCCAAGCAACGAGTTGCGGGGCATTGAAAGTCCGTGGCACCGGCTTTGCTAAATCGCCGGCATGATCGATCCCATCTTCCAAACCGACAACTATCAGTTGGCGCGGAAGCTATTGGATGCATCGGTGCTCCGGCACGAGGCGATCGCGTCGAACATCGCCAATGTGGAAACCGCGGGTTTCCGCCGGCTCGACCTGGCGCCGGACTTTGCCTCCCAGCTGAAAGCGCGCATGGCCGCCGGCGATTTCGGCCGCACGTCCGACACGATCCGCCCGACGCTTACCGAGGACCAGACCGCCCGCAGTGTCCGGCCCGACGGCAACACCGTCGAGCTTGAGCGCGAGCTGCTGGTGATGAACCGCAACCTGGTGGAGCACGACTACCTCGCGGAAGTCGTCTCCAGCAACATCAAGCAACTGAAGCTCGCGATCACCGGTCGCGGCGTCTGACCGCACGACGCCGCCCGCGCCTCAACCTCCCCGCCACCGTGAACCTCATCTCCGGCATCGAAGTCACCGCCGGCGCGCTCAACGCCCAGAAGACCCGGCTCGACGTCGTCGCGCAGAACATCGCCAACGCCCAGACGACCCGCACCGCCGCGGGCGGCCCCTACCAGCGCCAGATCGTTTCGTTCGAGGCCGAGCTCATGCGGCGGGTCGGCAATTCGGCCGCCGGTCCCGCCGGCAGCACCCTCCAGTCGGTGCGCGTCGCGTCCATCGCGCCCGACCGCACGCCCGGCCAGCAGGTTTACAACCCCCAGCACCCGGACGCCGGGGGCGACGGCATGGTCACCATGCCCAACGTGAACATCGCCTACGAGATGGTCGACCTGATCACCGCGTCGCGCGCCTACGAGGCCAACCTGTCGGTCGTGAAGAACGCCCGCCAGATGGCGATGAAAGCCCTCGAGATCGGCAAGTAAGCCCCGCCCATGAATCCCGTCGGTTCGATCAACACCCTTTACGCCTCCCCGCTCACCCGCACCGATGCGCCGATCGCGGCGCCCAAGATCGCGCTGCCGTCGCAGACCGGCGCGGTGGGCGCGCCGACCGACGGGTTCACCCAGATGCTCGACGGCCTCGTGGGCGCCGTCGACAGCAAGCAGCAGGCCGCCGCGGCCAGCACGCGCAAGGTGCTGCTCGGCGAATCCGACCAGCTGCATCAGAGCATGATCGCGATGCAGGAAGCCTCGGTCGCGTTCTCCATGATGGTCGAAGTGCGCAACAAGCTGGTCGAGTCCTACCAGGAACTGATGCGCATGCAGGTATGAGCCTTCGCCGCCGATTTCGCCCTTCCTAACCGCACCCGTTCTCCCTGCCGCGTCCCGCCGGTCGCCCCGTGAAAAACTTCACCCAATCCCTTCTCGAGCTCTGGAAACAGCTGGGTCTGAACCAGCGGGTTTCGCTGATCGTCGCGGCCATCGCCGTCGTCGGCGGCATGATCGGCGTCGCGCTCTGGTCGCAGCGGCCCGACTACCAGTTGCTCTACGCCCGCCTGTCGGAAAAGGACGCCGCGGCCGTCATCAGCCACCTCCAGACCCAGAACATTCCGCACCAGGTGACCGCCGGCGGCTCCGCCGTGCAGGTGCCGACCAACATGGTGCACAAGATCCGCATGGACCTCGCCGGGAAGGGCCTGCCCAGCGGCGACGGCGTGGGCTTCGAGATTTTCGACAAGGGGCAATTCGGCCTCAGCGATTTCGTGCAGCGGACCAACTACCTGCGCGCCATCCAGGGTGAACTCGCCCGCACGATCGCGCAGTTGCACGGCGTCCGCGCCGCCCGCGTCATGATCGTCCAACCCGAGAACCGGCTGCTGCTCACCGACCAGGGCATCAAGTCGACGGCGTCCGTCTTCGTCGATGTGGGCGGCGGGCGCCTCGAGATCGACCAGGTCAACGCCATCCGCCACCTGGTCGCCAATGCCGTCCAGGGTCTGGCTCCCGATCAGGTTGCCGTGGTCGACAACCGCGGCCGCACGCTGTCCGAGGACCTGAAACAGGATCCCACCCTCGGCACCGCCTCCTCGCAGATGCGTTACCGCCAGCAGGTCGAGGATTACCTCTCCAAGAAGGTCGAGACGATGCTCAGCGCCGTCATCGGCCCCGGCAACGCCGTGGTCCGTGTCTCCGCCGAGATCGAGACCGAGGCGATCACGCAGACCTCGGAAAAATACGACCCCGAGGGGCAGGTCGTGCGCAGCCAGACGCAGACCGAGGACGTGAACAATTCGACCGAGGCCCGCTCCGGCGGCGGCGCCAGCGGCGTCAGCGCCAACGTGCCCGAGAAGGCCGCCGCCAACCCGGAGGCGAGCCGGCCGGTGTCGACCTCCGAGCAGAACCGCAAGAACCGCACCACCACTTACGAGATCAACCGCGTCACCACCAACACCACCCGCGCCCCGGGCAGCGTGAAGACCGTGACCGCCGCCGTCTTCATCACGCCCCGGCCCGCCGTGCCGCCGCCCGCCGGCGCCGCGCCGGGCACGGCGCCTACGCCCGCGCCCCGCCGCACTCCGCAGGAGCTCGAGGCCCTGCGCCAGATCGTCGTCAACGCCCTCGGTCTCCGTCCGGTCAACGGCCAGCCGGTCGACACGCTCGTCTCGCTGCAGGAGACGGAGTTCGTCGCCCTGGTCCAGTCCGAGGCGGCGCTCGAGGCCGTGCGGGCCAATACGCCCGCCTGGCAGACCTATGTCGATCTCGCGAGCCGCTGGGCCCCCGTCGCCGGCGCCGTCTTCGCCCTGCTGATGTTCCTCCGCATGCTGGCGAAACAGAAGCCCGAGCCCGTGCCGGTCGAGGTGCTTGCGATGCCGCCGGGCGACGCCGCCCGCGCCTTGCCGAACGCCAACAACGTCACGCCCGAGCTGCTCAACGAGCTCATCCGCCAGAAGCCCGCCAACGTCGGCATCGCCCTGCGCAACTGGGTGAACGACACCGCCACACCGGCCCCGGCGGGCAAGAACTGAGCCCCGCCATGACCGAGGCCGACTACGCCAAACTCACGCGCCAGCAGAAGCTGGCCGTGTTTCTCATCGTCATCGGGCCGGAGTCCGCCGCGGAAGTGCTCCGCAATTTCGACGACGCCGACATCGAGCTGCTCTGCCGCGAGATGTCGACGTTCACGTTCATCCCCGCGGAGATCCAGAAACTCGCCTTCGAGGAGTTTTCCGGCCTCATCGCCAAGAGCATGGGCTCGGCCCTCGGCGGCATGGGCTACGCCCAGCGCACGCTCGCGATCGCGAAGGGCGACTACAAGGCGTCGGCCATCATGGGCCGCGTCGGTCCGGTCGGAACCTCGGTCGAGGTGATCAAAGACATCGCCGAGATGGAGGGCCGCCAGATCTTCAATCTGGTCAAGCACGAGCAGCCCCAGACGATTTCCTTCCTCCTGTCCTACCTCGACAGCGCCAAGTCCGCGGAGGTTTTCTCCCTGCTCGGCCCCGACCTGCGCGAGGAGGTGATCGAGCGTCTCGGCACCATCGAAAGCACGTCGCTCGACCTCGTGAGCAAGATCGCCCGCAGCCTCGGCAAGCACTATGACACCAAGGTGCGCCCCGCTTTCCACCGCAGCGGCGGCGTCCGCTCCGTCGCCGACCTGCTGAACCACCTCGACAAGGAGATGAGCAAGCACCTGCTCGCCCGGCTCGAGGAACGCAACGCCGCCCTCAGCGCGCAGATCCGCAAGAAGCTCTTCAGCTTCGAGGACGTCAACCGCCTCCAGCCGGCCGATCTCCAGCGCGTGCTGCGCGAGGTCGATTCGTCGAACCTGGCCGTGGCGATGAAGTCCGCGAGCGAGTCGCTGCGCGACCGCATCTACGCCTCCATTTCGAAGCGCGCCGCCGAGAGCCTCAAGGAGGAGCTCGAGATGCTCGGGCCGGTCCGGCTCAAGGACGTCGAGGCCGCGCAGGAAGCCATCATCCAGGTCGTCCGGCGCCTCGAGGAGGAGGGCCAGATCACCCTCGATTCCGAGGGCGAGGCCAGCGTCGTCGCCTGACCCACCCGCCGAACCGAACGCCGAATCCCCCCGCACCCGTGGTCTACGCCAAACTCATCGCCTTCGATCGCCGCCTCACCGGCGTCTCCGTCGCCGGCCGCGACGGTCGCTTCTACACCGAGGCGGAGCTCGCCCAGCGCGAGGAGGCCGCCTATCGCCGCGGCGTCGACGCGACCCGCCATCTCGCCGACCAGCAGATGGTCGAGCTGCGCGCGGAGATCGCGCACCTCGGCGAGGGGGTTTTCAAGAAGCTTTCCGCGCTCGAGCCGGCCCTCGTCGCCCAGTTGCGCGACGCCCTGCCGGCCCTCGCGCTCGATATCGCGCACCGCCTGCTGGCCGGCTTCCAGCCCTCCGCGGACATGGTGGCGCGCATCTGCGAGGAGGCCCTCGGCGAGATCTTCCCCGAACGCGACAATCTCGAGCTCAGCATCTGCCCCCGCGACGCGGCGTTGCTCGAGGAGGCGCGTCCGGAGTGGCTCAGCCGTTTCCCGGGCCTCCGGATCCGCACCGATGCCACGCTCTCCCCGGGCGACTGCCAGGTGCGCAGCCGCTTCGGGCTCACCGACGCCCGCATCCAGGCCAAGCTCACCGCGCTGGAGCACAGCATGAATCCCCGATGAACTCCGCCGTCGCCCCGCTCGTCGATGTGCTCCGCTCGCAGATCCGGCATCTGCCCGCGGTGCAGCGCGTCGGCACGGTGACGGGAGTCGCCGGCCTGATCATCGAGTCGGACGGCCCCAATGTCGGTCTCGGCGAACTCTGCCTCGTGCGCTCGTCGCGCGACGACTTCAACGTCCGCGCCGAGGTGGTGGGCTTCCGCGAGCATCGCGTTCTGCTCATGCCGCTCGGCGACACCGCCGGCCTGCACGTCGGCTGCGAGGTGGCGGCCTGCGACCGCTCCCCGTTGCCCCGCACCGGCCCCGAGATGCTCGGCCGCGTGCTGGATGCGCTCGGCAAGCCCTTCGACGGGCTCGGCCTGCTGCCGCTCGACCGCATGTCGTCCCACCTGGCCGCGCCGCCGCATCCGCTCCGCCGCCAGCGGATCAAGACGCCCTTCGTCACGGGTGTGCGCGCGATCGACGCTTTCATTCCCTTCGGCCGCGGCCAGCGCCTCGGCCTCTTCGCCGGTTCCGGCGTCGGCAAGTCCACCCTCATGGGCATGATCGCCCGCGCCTCCGAGGCCGACGTCGTGGTCATCGCGCTGGTCGGTGAGCGCGGCCGCGAAGTCCGCGAGTTCATCGAGAAGGACCTCGGTCCCGAGGGAATGAAACGCGCCGTCGTGGTGGTCGCGACCTCCGATACCCCCGCGCCCCTCCGCCTCCGGGCCGCTTACACCGCGACCGCGATCGCCGAGGCCTGGCGCGACGCCGGCAAGAATGTCCTCTTCATGATGGACTCGGTCACGCGCTTCGCGATGGCCCAGCGCGAAATCGGTCTCGCCATCGGCGAACCGCCCGCCACCCGCGGCTACACGCCCTCCGTGTTCGCGTTGCTGCCGCGTCTGCTCGAGCGCGCCGGCGCCGGCGAGCAGGGCGCCATCACCGCGCTCTACACCGTGCTGGTCGAGGGCGACGATATGAACGAGCCCGTCGCCGACGCCGTCCGCGGTATCCTCGACGGCCACATCGTCCTTTCCCGCGCCTTGGCGCACTTCAACCACTACCCGGCGATCGACGTCCTCGAGAGCGTGAGCCGGCTCACGCGCGACGTGTGTGCGCCCGACGAAGTGGCCCTGACCGGCAAGGCCCGCGAGCACCTCGCGCTGTATCGCAAGAACGAGGACCTCGTTTCCATCGGCGCCTACACCAAGGGCGCCAACGCCGCGCTCGACCACGCCATCACCCTCCACGAGCCGCTCCGCAATTTCCTGCGACAGAATGTGCACGAGCACACCGCCCGCGCCCAGACTTTCGCCAACCTCAAGAAAATCGTCACATGAAACGGTTCCGCTTCCCCCTCCGTCCCGTGGCAGTTTTGCGCGCGCACCACGAGTTGCGCGCTCGCGAGTCGTTTGCCGCTTCGGTCCACGCCTACGTGCAGTCCGAGGAGGCGTTGGCGGGTGTGCGTGCCCGGGTGGCGCAGTTCGAGGCGAGTCTGTTTTCCGGCCGGCGCGAGCGCTTCTCCGCCGCCGACGAGGCGCAGTCCCTCGCCGCCTACCGGCGCGAGTGCGCCGCGGAGGCCGAGGCCGAGCGCACGATGGTCGCCGCCCGGGGCCAGATGAACCAGCGCCGCCAGGACTACCTCGATGCCCACCGCCGGCTCGAGGTCGTGAAGCGGCTCGAGGAAAAGGCCAAGGTCCGTCACCGCCAGGACCAGGCCCGCGACGAACAGGCCGAGTTCGATGATTTTGCCGGCCGCCGCTTCCTCAGCCGGCGCGCCCAGTCCGTTTCATGAGTTCGAAACTCCAGAGTCCCGTCGTGGTCGGTTTGCTCGGGGTCGGCGTCAGCGTCGGCCTCGGCGTGGCGTTGATCTTTCGCGCGTTCGCGAACTTCCAGCCGCCGGCCGTCGAGCCCGAGCTCGCCGAGGTGAAGGAGGAATTGGTCCGCAAGGGATGGGATTTCTGGACGATCGAAATCGACAACCTCTCCACCGAGCTGAAGGAGGAGCGCCTGAAACTGCGCAAGCAGGCCGAGTTGCTCGAACAGCGGGCCGCCCGCCTGACCGCCGAGGAGAAGGAGTTCGCCAAACTGCGCGCGGACATCGAATCGATGCGCAAGCAGATCGGGGAAAAGATCCTCGAGATCGGCGCCGACGAGGCGAAAAACCTGCGCACGCTGGCCACGACCTACGCCACGCTGACCCCCAAGGCGGCCGTCGCGATCATGAAGGAAATGGACGATTCGACCGTGGTAAAAATCCTCTCGCTGATGAAGCCCGACGTGGTCGGGCCGATCTTCGAGGAAATGGGCCGCGTCGGCACGGCCGATGCCGCGCTGGCCAAACGGGCCGCCGCTTTTTCCGAAAAACTCCGGATGATGAAAGCCGCCAAATCCGGCAGCTGATCACTTCGCAGTCATCGCCGCGTCACGGATTCGACGCGGTGCGAACGCCACGGACGGTGAACGCTCATGCTCCAACCGTCCCTTTCTCCTTCCGTCGGCTCCGCCTCCCTCGTCGGTTTCCAGCCGCTCTGTCCCGCCGCGGGCGGGGTCGGCGCGGAGGCCGCGGGCGTCGCCTGTCCCGCGGCCCCTGATTTTGCCGACATGATGTCCGACCTCGCGGCGGACATCCCCGTGCCGCGCGCCCCGGCCCCGGACCTGTCGTCCGCCGTGCTGGCCGCCGGACTGATTGCCGGCCTGCCGGTTGCCCCGATCCCGGCCGCGCTCGAGGATCTCTCGGTGTTGGACGACGGGGCGATCCCGGCGGACGCCGACGGCGAGCCGGGCGATGATCCGATCGAGCCGGGCGAGTCTCCGGTCGACGAGTGGAGCGACCCCGCCGGGGTTGAATCGAGCGGTCTGGGACCGGAACTGGTCGGCAGCGCGCGCGAGCTTGGCGGACAGGCTGCGGTTCACCGCTCGTTCGAGCGTGTTTTTGCGCCCCGGCCATCCGACCTGGCGAAGGAGGCTGCACCCGCCGCCGAGGTGATCGCGGCGCCCGTGACCATCGGTTCGGGATCGCGACCGAGCGGCGAGGTCGGTGATTCGATTCCCGCCCCGCCGCCGGCACCGCGTCCAGCGTGGGACGAAGGAGAACCGTCCGAAGAAATCACCGCGGGCGACGGTGCCATGGCGCCGGAGCCGCTTTCGCGGAAGGTGCCGGCGCAAGTTTCCGCCGCCGATGTGGCCGTGGTCTCGTTTCCTGCGGTGCGTGAGCCGACCCGTCGCTCAATGGTTCTCGACCGCACGCCGGTCACGTCCGGGCCGATTGCCCGGTCGGAACGCGTTTCCGTTTCCTCCGCGACGATGGGGGAGGGCGAGATCCGAACCCGGGCGGAGCCGGCGGCGGCGCCGCTGGCTCCGGCTGTGCCCGCGTCGCCGTTGCCCGGCATGTCCATTGCGTCGCCCGAGACCAAGGCCGGTGAAACCACGCCGGCGCCGATCGCACCCGAAGTGCGTGAGTCTGGGCCGGAAACGCCCGCGGCCTTCCGGGGCCTGCGCATCGAGCGCGAGCCGACGAACGAGGCCCGGCCGCGTGGCGTCGACGAGGCGGAAGTCGCCTCGGTCGCTTCCGCTCTCGGCGCCCCGGTTCCGTCGTTGCCCGAGCGCTCCGGGCGTCGCGGCGCCAGCACCGCGACCCCTCCCGCGCAGCCTTCGATGTTGGGTCTGGAAAATTTTGCCGGTCGTTTTCGCGCGACGGAAATCAATGCCGGAAATCAAAATTACATCACTGATAAAAATGGTGTAACAGTTGAAGGAGAGGGTTTTGAGGATGTATCGGTTTCGGTTGGCATCGGCGTTGCTAAGTTCTCATCCGCCATGCCATACGCCGCCAACTTCCCTGCGCCTGCGCCCGCCTTCGGCGAGCTCGCGTCGTCGGGAGCTGCGCCTCTCCAGGCGACGGTGTCGGCCTCGGAGTCGGCAGGCGCGCCGGAGGTTCTGCCCCCGCCGCCGGCGGTGACGACGGTCCGCGCCGTCGAGGTGGTGCTGGATGCCGCCCACGCGGCGGCCGGTGCGCGCCGCAGCACGGTTGAGCTGGAGTTTTCCGTCGGCGGCACCGCCCTCCAGGTCCGCGTCGAGCTGCGGCAGGACGAGGTTCAGGCCACCTTTCGCACGGAGTCCCCGGAGTTGCAGCACGCACTGTCGCACGAGTGGGAATCCGTCGTGACGGCCGCCGCGGCGGCCGAGCGTGGAGTGCGCCTGCTGCCCGCGATTTTCGCCTCCGCCGCGACGAATCAGGATTCCGGCCAGAACGCAGCCTTCTCGTTTGCCGGCGGCGACCAATCCGCGGCCCAGCGCGACGCGCAGGCCCGCCGCGGGGAGGGTGCCCGGCCCGGCCACCTCGCCCGACGCGCGACCGCGATCGGCGCGGCCGCCGTTCTCCCGGCCGCCGGATCCATTGCTACCCGGACCGCACTCCCGACTTCCCGCCATCTTCACACCCTCGCCTGAACCATGCCCTCCGTCTCTGCGATCTCTTCCACGTCGGGTGCACTCTACGGCGCCCAGGACTCGACCGTGTCGCGCCTGCCGCAGAAGCAGCTCGGCCAGGGCGATTTTCTCAAACTCCTCGCCGCGCAGTTCCAGGCGCAGGATCCGATGAAGCCGATGGAGGACACGGCGTTCATCGCGCAGATGGCCCAATTCTCCTCCCTCGAGCAGTCCAGCGCGCTCGCCAAGGACATGGCCGCGCTCCGGGCCGACCAGCTGCGCGTCACGGCGAATTCCTACCTCGGGCACCGCGTCACGGTCGACGTGGGCGAGGGCAAGACCGCCAGCGGCGACGTCACCGCGGTGGATTCGAGCGGCACCGAGCCGCGGCTCGTGGTCGGCGGCAAATCTTTCTCCCTGTCCTCCGTGCTCCGCGTGGAGCCCGTCCTCGTCACTGCTCCGGCGGCCACCGCCGGCGTCTGATCCTCACCTCAATCCAAACCAACTATGTCACTCATCGGCACTATGGGCAGCGGCGTCAGCGCCCTGCGCACGTTCATGAAAGGCCTGGAAGTCATCGGCCACAACATCGCCAACGTTAACACCACCGCCTACAAGACGTCCGAGGCGAAATACGCCGACAGTTTCAGCAACGTCCTCCGCCGCGCCGCCCCGTCCGGCGACGCCGCGACCAACACCCCGTCGGCCGGCATCGGCACCGGCGTGCTGCTCACGGGCGTCACCACCAATTTCGGCCAGGGCTCGCTCAGCAGCACCGGCCGCGACACCGACCTCGGCATTTCCGGCAACGGTTTCTTCCGCGTGAAGAACCCGATCGACGGCACCGAGTTCGTCACGCGCTCCGGCGAATTCCGCTGGTCGGACCAGGGCTACCTCGTCACGCCGCAGGGCTTCCGCGTCCAGGGTCTCACGGGCGACGGCGTCGGCACGGTCGGCGACATCAAGCTCGCCGAGCCGCCCACCGGCACGCAGCGCCAGTCGGTCTCCTTCGACAACGTCGGCAACGTGATCGAATTCTACTCCGACGGCACCTTCGCGACGACCAACCGCGTGCTCCTGCAGAATTTCCTCGATCCGTCGTCGCTCACCCGCGAAGGCAACAATCTCTACTCGAGCATGGGCGCCGCCGGCGCCATCGGCGCCGACACCGGCTCCACCGATCTCAAGGCCGACACGACCAACGTCCCGGGCCAGAACGGTCTCGGCACCATCCAGTCGGGCGCGCTCGAGCTCTCGAACGTCGATCTCACGCAGGAATTCGCCGAGCTGATCACCACCCAGCGCAGCTTCCAGGCCGGTTCCCGCCTCGTCACGATCTCGGACACCGTGCTCGAGGACATCGTCAACCTCAAGCGCTGAGCCCCGCGGCGCGCCTTCGGCTTTCCCGCCGGTCAAGACCTTCACACCCATGGCCTCCACGAAACCCGAAGCCGCCGCCCCCGCTCCCGCCAAGCCCGTCGAAACCGCCGCCGCCGGCGGTGGCGGCGCCAAGTCCTGGCTCCCCGTCATCGCCGCCCTCGTGCTGGCTCCCGCCGCCACGTGGGCCACGGTGGAATTCGTCCTTGTCCCGCGCCTGCAGAAGAAACTCGGCGCGCCGGCCGCGGCCGCCGCCGACGGCCACGGCGCCGCCGAGGGCGGCCACGGCAAACCGGCCGCCCCCGCGGCCCACGGCAAACCCGAGAAAGGCGGCAAGGAAGGCAAAGAGGGCAAGGACTCCGGCCACGGCGGCGGTTACGAATACCAAAACGTGATCGTCAACCTCGCCGGCACCATGGGCACCCGCTACCTCAAGACCAGTTTTCTGGTCACGGGATCGGATCCCAACCTCAAGTCCATGTTCGAGAGCGCGAAGCCGAAGCTCACCGACGTCACGCTCAATGTCCTCTCCTCGTTGACCCTCTCCGACCTCGAGGAACCCGGCGCGAAGAACGTCATCCGCGAAAAGCTCGTCAACGCCTACAACCAGGCGCTCGGCCGCCGCATCGCCGACCAGGTCTACTTCTCGGACTTCGTCGTGCAGTAATCGCGCCGACCGTCCTTCCCGACCTGCCTTTCCCGCCCGATGGCCGACGACGGCACAGCTCCCACCAGCGACTTTCTCGACCAATCCGAGATCGACCGCATTTTGGCGCAGACCGCCGAAGCCCAGGGGCGGAAGGGCGGGGGAGTGCTCGGCGCCGCGGGCAAGTCGTCCACCCCGCTGCGGGTCGAGGCCTACGACTTCCGCAATCCCGTCTTCCTCTCCGAGGCGGAACTGCGCCGCCTCCGTCTGATCCACGAGGATTTCATCCGCTACCTCAGCGCCCGTCTGGCGCTCTACCTCCGGATGGAGTTCGGCCTCAAAATGGCCACGCTCACGACGTCGACCTACCAGAAATTCACCGAGGCGCTGCCGAGCCCCACCCATATCAGCCTGTTCAAGGTCGATCCGCTCGCCGGCATCGGCATCCTCGACATCAACCCGCGCCTCGCCCTCACCATCGCGGACCGCCTGCTCGGCGGCCGCGGCCATTCGGTCAAGGCCGAGCGCTACCTCACCGAAATCGAGACCGCGCTCATCGAGGATGTCGTGACCATTTTTCTCGAGGAATGGTGCGGGCAGTGGAAACACGACCAGGAACTGCACCCGACCATCATCGGCCACGAGAACAACGGGCGGTTCCTGCAGACGTCCGCGCGCGACGCCATCGTGCTCGCGATGACGCTCGAGGTGAATTTCGGCGATTGCTCCGAACAGATCCAGATCGGGGTCCCGTATTACACGATCGAGCCGATCGTGAAGAAAATGCAGGCGCGCCGGCAGAAGGATTCCGCCGTCACCACGGTGGCCCGCCGCGCCGAATGGCAGGAATCCTACAACCGCATCAACGTCCCGGTGCGCGCCGAATGGGACGCCTTCGACCTCACGATGCGGGAGATCCTCGGCCTTCGGGTGGGCGACGTGATCGAGCTGCCCGCGACGATCTGCGCCGACACCCGGGTCATGCTCAACGGCTCCTCCAAGTTTGTCGGCACCGTCGGGCTCGATACCGACCGCGTCGCCGTCCAGCTCACGCGCAAGCTCCCCTCCGAAGATTCAACCAAGGCCAAAAATGATGGACGAAAAGTCCCTTGATATCGTGCTCGATGTGAAGGTGAAGGTCACCGTGCAGCTCGGCTCGGTCATGCTCCCGATGCGCGAGGTGCTCGAACTCGCCCCGGGTTCGATCGTGCAGCTCACCCAGCACGCCAGCGATCCCGTCGGGTTGTTCGTCAACGACAAGCTCGTCGCCTACGGCGAGGTCGTCGTCGTCGAGGACAACTTCGGCATCAAGATCACCGAACTGGTCGGCAGCGTCGCGCCATGATCGCTTCCGCCCGCCGCGCCGCATCCGTCCGCCCCGGCCGCCGCCTCCTCGGCGCGCTGGTGCTGGCCGCCTGCCTGCTGCCGGGCGTCGTCGGCGCCGCCGACGAAAACACCGTCATCGTGCCAGGCGCCGCCCGGCCCGCCGCCGCCGGCGCCCCGGGCCTCTCGTCGTCGTTCAATTCCGTCACGCTGGTCCTCGGTCTCGCCATGGCCGCCGCCGGGGGCTGGTTGTTCCTGCGCAACCGCCGGGCCGGCTCCGCGCCGCGCGACGCCCGTGCGCTCCGCGTCGAGGAGACGCGCTCCCTCGGCAACCGCCAGTTTCTGGTGGTCGCGTCCTACGAGGAAAAGAAGTTCCTGATCGGGGTCTGCCCCGGCCGCATCGAAATGCTCGCCCCGCTCGACGGCGCCGGGGAGAAGGCGCGGCCATGAGCCGCCGCGCGACAGTCCGCTGGCTGCCTGCCTTTCTGTTCGTCGTTTTCGCCGGTTGCTTCGCCGGCCCGGCCCGGGTTCTCGCGCAGGCGCAGCCGCCGGCGCCGAACGGTCTGCTCGGCTCCGGGCAACCCGCCGGCAGCGCCACCGTCAGTGTCCCGCTCGAGGCCCGCCCGGCGCCGCGCGCCGCGGCGACCGCTCCCGCCGCCGGCACGCCGTTCCGACTGAACATCGGCCTCGAGGGCACGGGCGAAAAGGGCGAAGTCAGCGTGGCCCTGCAGATCGTCGTGATCATGACGCTGCTGTCGGTCGCGCCCTCGATCGTGCTGCTGATGACGAGCTTCACCCGCATCGTGATCGTGCTCGGCTTCGTCCGCACCGCGCTCGGCACACCCAGCGCGCCGTCGAACCAGATTGTCGTCGGTCTCTCGCTCTTCCTGACGTTCTTCCTGATGGGCCCGGTGATCGACCGCGTGCAGACCGAGGCGATCCGGCCCTACCTCGACGGCAGGATCACGTCCGTCGAGGCGCTCGACCGGGCCGCGGTGCCGTTGAAGCAGTTCATGTTGAAGCAGGCGCGCACGAAGGACATCGAGTATTTCCTCCAGCTCGGCGGCTTCGGGCCGACCGCCGTGAAGGACCTGCCGATGCGGGTCGTGATTCCGGCCTTCGTGATCAGCGAACTCCAGACCGCTTTCCAGATGGGCTTTCTGCTCTTCCTGCCGTTTCTCGTCGTGGATTTCCTCGTCTCGTCGGTGCTGATGGCCCTCGGCATGATGATGATGCCGCCCGTGACCGTCGCCCTGCCGCTCAAACTGCTGCTCTTCGTGTTGGTCGACGGCTGGCACATCGTGGTGCGCTCGCTCGTCCAGAGTTTTGCCGTCTGACCCCGCTCGGCTCCACCCAACCGGCCCCGCCTCCCGCGCCATGAATCCCGACGTCGCCATCGACATCTTCAAGTCCACGATCGTGTTTTCGCTCTACCTCGTCGCGCCGTTCCTCGGCGCCACCCTGGTCATCGGTCTCATCGCCAGCCTTGTGCAGTCGGTGACCAGCATGCAGGAGCAGACGCTGACGTTCGTGCCGAAACTCCTGGGCCTTTCCGCGATGCTCCTCGCGCTGGCTCCCTGGGTCCTGCGCACGCTCTCGGAATTCGCCATCGCGATGGTCACCCGCATGGGCGGGATCGGCCAGTAGCCGCGCCGCCCGGGGCCCCGCGCCGCCGTGAGTCTCGACTACATCTTCGGCTGGATGATGGTGCTGCTCCGGTCGATCGGGCTGATCCAGCAGCTGCCTTTGATCGCCGGCAAGGAACTGCCGGTGTCCGTCCGCCTGGCGTTCGGCATCTGCCTCGCGACGATTCTGGTCGGACTGGTGCCGTCGGCGTCGATTCCGCTCGGCGCCTGGGCGCTGGCGCTCGCCGCCGCCGCCGAGATCCTGCTCGGTTTCGCGCTCGGTTTCGTCGTGCGCATGGCGTTTGCGGGCGTGGAAATGGCCGGACGTCTCATCTCCACCGAAATCGGGCTCATGGCCAATCCCGGGATGGGCGCGCCCGAGCCGGCCAACGAGCCCGTCGCCGCGCTGCTCACGACCTTCGCCGCGCTGCTGTTCTTCCTGCTCGGCGCGCACCAGTCCGTGCTCACGGCCTTCGCCCGCAGTTTCCATGTCGCGCACGCCGGCGAGGCGGCGTTCGGTGCCGCCGCGGGCATGAGTATGATCCAGGCCAGCGCGCACCTCATCGAGCTCGGCCTGCGCATCGCCGCGCCCTTCATCGCGATGAACTTCCTCATCACGCTCGCGTTTTCGGTGCTCGGCCGCGCGGTGCCGAAGATGAACGTCTTCATCGTCAGCTTCTCCGCGCGCGCCTTGGCGGGCATCGGCCTGCTGGCCGCCGCCGCCGGCCTGATCGCCCGCTACCTGTTCGTCGAGTTCGGCGATCTGCCGCTCCGCATGCTGCAGGTCCTGCCCGCGAAGTGACGCGCCTGTCGGCACCCAAGCGGCGGATCCGCCCCGCGCGACGGGGCTAGGACCGCCGGTTTGCGGCAAAAATTGCCGAAAGGCCGGACCCCCATTTTTCGAGCGCTGTTTTCGATGAATGGGAGGTGATGAGAGATTTTTAAACCGCTGGAGAGTAGGCGGTAAAAACGGTGTTAAGCGCGGTGGCACCGGCAGTGCTAATTCTGGCGCGCCACCATGGGTGACACGGACCAAGACCAAAAAACCGAGCAGCCGACCGAAAAGAAGTTGGCCGACGCGATGGACCGCGGCCAGTTCGCGAAGTCGCACGAGTTCTCGGTGTTGTTTCCGGTGGCCGCGGTGCTGGGTGTGATGACCCTCACGCTGAACTCCGCCTCGCGCGAACTCGCCGAGTATTGCGTCATCAGCTTCACGTCGTTCGCGACGACCCCGCTGCACCTCGACACGGTGATGATGCCGGTCTCGGAGGCGATGCAGGTCTACGCACGCGTGATCGCCCCGGTGCTGGTCGCGATCATCGGCGCCGTGTTGCTCGCCAGCGGCATCCAGAGCGGTTTCCGGCTCTCGCCCAAGGCCATCGGTTTCAAGCTCGAGGCCCTCGACCCGATCGCGGGCTTCGGCCGGGTTTTCAACAAATCCGCCTTCGTCAAAGCCGGCATCGACGTGCTCAAACTGGTCGGCATCGGTTTCGCGCTCTGGCTCGGCGCGCGCAATCTGATCTTCGATCCGCTCTTCACCGCGCCGGTGGAGGCCGCCTACCTCGGCCAGTTTCTCAACACCGCGACGATCGTCTTCCTCTCCCGGCTGCTCTTCGCCCTCGGGATCGTCGCCGCGATCAGCTACGCCTACGAAAAGTTCAAGCGCGGCCGCGAGCTGATGATGACGAAGGAAGAGGTGAAGGAGGAGCGCAAGCAGGCCGAAGGCGACATGCACACCAAGGCCGCGATGCGCCGCATGGCCCGCCGCCTGATGCAGAAACAGATGCTCGACGCCGTGAAAACCGCCGACGTCGTCGTCACCAACCCCACCCACTTTGCCGTCGCCCTCAAATACGAGCGCGGCGTCGACCAGGCCCCGGTGGTGCTCGCCAAGGGCGAGAACCGTTTCGCCCAGCGCATCAAGGCCCTCGCCGCCGAGCACGGCGTGCCCACGGTGGAAAACAAGCCCGTCGCCCGGCTCCTCTTCGCCGTCGGCAAGGTCGGCGAAGCGATCCCCGCCGAACTGTTCCAGGCCGTCGCCGAGATCCTCGCCGTCGTGTATCGGACGCACCGCTACTATTTCCACCGCCTCAAGGCGCGCCGCCTGGAGGGCCGGGCTTAAGCCATGGGCACCGCGGCCTCCAATCCCATCAGCACGCTCATCAAGCGGGCGGACCTGATCTTCACCGGCGGACTGTTCATCACGGTCCTGCTGCTGATCATGCCGATCCCGGCGGTGCTGCTCGACACGCTGCTCGCCCTCAATCTCGGCCTCTCGCTGCTCGTCCTGCTCGCGATCGTCTACGTGAAGGAGCCGCCCGAGCTCTCCAGTTTCCCGACCCTGCTCCTCGCGCTCACCCTGTTCCGCCTCGCGCTCAACATCAGCACGACGCGCCAGGTCCTCGTCCACGGCTACGCCGGCCAGGTCATCGAGGCCTTCGGCCACTTCGTCATCCAGGGCAACTACATCGTCGGCGCCGTGGTCTTCCTGATCCTCGTCGTCATCAACTTCGTCGTCATCACCAAGGGCGCCGGCCGCATCGCCGAGGTCAGCGCCCGGTTCACCCTCGACGCGCTGCCCGGCAAACAGATGGCCATCGATGCCGAGCTCAACGCCGGCATCATCGACGAAGCCACCGCCACCGCCCGCCGCCTCAAGGTCCAGAAAGAGGCCGACTTCTACGGCGCGATGGACGGCGCCTCCAAGTTCGTCCGCGGCGACGCCGTCGCCGGCATCATCATCACTCTGGTCAACGTCATCGGCGGTTTCGCCATCGGCGTCCTGCAGATGGGCATGTCGCTCGGCGAATCCCTGCAGAAATTCACCCTCCTCTCCATCGGTGACGGCCTCGTCTCCCAGATCCCGGCGCTGATCCTCTCGGTGGGCGCCGGTATCCTCGTCACCCGCGCGTCCGACAACCAGAACGTCGGCGCCCAGGTGGCCGGCCAGCTGTTCAAGTATCCGCGCGCGATGAAGATCTCCGCCGCGATGCTCGCGAGCTTCGGCCTGATGCCGGGCATGCCCATCATCCCGTTCGTCGCGCTCGGCGGCATTGCCGCGTTCCTGGCCAAGGTCCTCGAGGAACAGGAACGCGCCCGCGGCGTGGCCGGCACGGCCGATGCCGGCGCACCCGCCGCCAAATCCGCCGCCAAGGGCGGCAAGCCGGGCGATCCCGCGCCGACCTCCGCTGCTCCCGCCGGCCCCGCGCCCGGCTCCACGGAGGAAGTGCGCAAGCTCATCGAACTGGATGTCTTCGCGATCGAGATCGGCTACGGCCTGCTCGGTCTCGCCGACGCCAAGGCCGGCGGCGAACTGCTCTCCCGCGTGACCGGCGTCCGCAAGGCGCTCGCCCGCGAGAAGGGTATCGTCGTCCCGCCCGTCTCCGTCCGCGACAACCTCGAGCTAGAGCCCAACGACTACCGCTTCCTGCTCCGCGGCAAGCCCGTCGCCCGCGGGTCGCTCCTGCCCGGCCGCTGGCTCGCGATGAACGTCTCCGGCTCCAAGGTCCGGCTCAAGGGCGTCCCCACGCGCGAGCCCGTCTTCAATCTCGACGCCACGTGGATCGACGAGGCCGAGAAAAAGACCGCCGAGATCAACGGCTTCACCGTCGTCGATCCCGCCTCGGTGCTCATCACCCACCTCAGCGAGACGCTCAAGTCCAACGCCCATCACCTGCTGGGCCGCCAGGAGGTCCAGGCCATCGTCGACCACCTCAAGCAGACGCAGCCGGCCCTCGTCGCCGAGCTCCTGCCCGACCTGGTCACCCTCGGCATCATCCAGCGCGTTTTCCAAAACCTGCTCCGCGAGAACGTCTCGATCATCAATCTTCCGCTTATCCTCGAGGGCATCGCCGACTTCGCCTCGCTCTCGAAGAATCCCGACGACCTCAGCGAGCTCGTCCGCCGCCGCCTCGGCCTGTATTTTGTGCCCGAATACGAGCTGCGCCCCGGCGTCGTGCGGGCCGTCACGCTCGATCCGCGGCTGGAGCAATGGCTCGCCGGCAAGGTCCACCGCTCGCCCACCGAGGTCGGCCTCGCCCTCGATCCCGCGACGGGCCGCCACCTGCTCGAGCAGATCAGCAAGCACACGAACGACATGATCCAGCAGGGCCAGCCCGCCGTGCTCGTCGTATCCGCCGAGATCCGCCTCCCGCTGAAGCGCTTCTTCGAGTCCTCCTTCCCCCGCGCCACGGTCCTGTCCTACCAGGAGCTGCCGTCCGCCACCGAGATTGAAAACGCCGGCATCATCACCGCGCCCGCCCACGTGGCGCGCGCCGAGGTGCCGCTCAAAGCCGCCGCCTGACCATGTCGAACCCCGGCCAACCGCTCGCGCCCGGCGCCTACAAGTTCACGGTGAAGTCCACCGAGGAAGCCGTGGCCCTCATCCGGGAACGCCTCGGTCCCACCGCCCGCGTGCTCTCCGTGCGCACCGTCGGGCAGACCGGCCTCAAACGCCTGTTCGGTTCGCCGCGTCTCGAGGTGATCGCCCAGGTCGACCCCGTCGTCCCGCCCGCGGCCCAGGCCCGGCCCGCGCTGCACGCCTCGTCGACC
>JACCDX010279962.1_pt1 | contig 20031 bp, 17 predicted proteins | sample 7449681 | NCBI WGS metagenome assembly JACCDX01 (sample SAMN15323450, study PRJNA562643) | freshwater metagenome | isolation source: river surface water | place: USA:Blue River Watershed | collected 2017-08-18
TTGCCAAGTGGCTCTATCAGACTGGTCCCACCTGTAAAGAAAAGGCTGTTTATTGCGCTCCCGAGTTTAACCCATTCCCAATGGTCGATACCTCGAATCCTTATGAGCTGATTAACAGGAAGGTTTAGTTAAAAGAAGCCTTAAAACTTTTTATGCATAAATACATTCTATTACGATAATTGGTAATAGAATGGACTATATCTACTTTCGTTTCGTCAATCTTGGCGTTCATATCACAAGTCGTTGTTACTCTACTGTAACAACCTTCGCCAGATTGCGAGGCTTATCCGGGTTGTAGCCTCGACGAATCGCAAGAGCGTACGACAGATACTGTAGTAGAACAATATATAGGATCTCATCGTAATGCTCAAGTTGCGGTACTTCTAACTTATGAAGGACATTTAAGTCCGGAATATTGGTAACCACCAGCACTTCGGCATCGCGTGCCCGAACCTCTTGATAGACATTCATCATCTTCGCCTCATTCTCGCGGTCAATCAGCAAGATTACGGGGAAACCCTCTTCCAGAAGGGCAAAAGGCCCGTGCTTGAGGGAAGAGCCCGAGTAAGCTTCCGAATGAATGTAAGAGACCTCTTTGATCTTGAGGGATGCCTCTCGGGCGATTGCCTCGAACTTCCCCTTTCCCAGGATAAAGAGATGAGGATGATCAAACGTCTCATAATGCGCGGAGATCCCATATGCTTCACTTTCTACATTGCTGAGTAACATCTCAATCTTATAATGTAAAGAGCGAAGCGAGGTGAGATAGTGCTGAATCTTCATATCGACACCTTGTTTGAGCTGATAGAACCACATAGCAATCAAGGACAAGACTACGCACATCGATGTGAAAGCCTTGGTTGAGGCGACGGCAAACTCGCGACCCGCATTCAGATAGACGCCGCAATCAACCTCTCGGGCAATCAATGAATCAACTACATTGACTACACCGCACGTAATAATTTTTCTCTTTCCCTTCCCTTTTCCAGCTCCTCCTCCCGCGCCTTGAACACGCTTCAGAGCCTTATAGAGATCCAGCGTCTCACCGGACTGGCTGCATAGGATGACGCATACAGTCCCTTCCATTGGGAGATCCTCTTCGGTAAACTCTCCTCCATCGAAGACTTGGATACTATTCATACAACGGAACTGTTGGAAGTAATGGCGGCCAATGAGGCCAGCGTGGTAGCTTGTTCCGCAACCCAGTAGCACAATATGATCGACTTCCCGAAGAACCCCTGCCATCTGATCGAGTCCGCCTAACTTGATCATATTATCACAGATCCGCCCACCGTGATTGATCGCATTAAGGATTGTCTTGGGTTGATTCATAATCTCTTTAAGCATATAATGGGGATATCCTACTAAAGTCAAGTCCTTCTCCTCTTGAAGCTTCTTAGGGACTTTGGATTGGAACCGGGTAGTATGAACCAACCCCTTCCGGCGAATGACAAAGAGCTCTTTGGGATCGAGGACATAGTAGTTGGAGAAGAGACTACAAAGCCCATTTGGCTCGGAAGAGATCATTGCCATCTCGTCATTCTCGGCGTAGATTAAGGGAGATCCGTTGCGGATGACGTAGATTTGATCCGCGCGCTCCAGGCAAAGAATAGTAAGACCATATGTACCTTCCAGCATCCCCGCAGCCTTCTCAATCGCCTTCTCCACCGGATCTTCTTTAGTTGCCATATCAAAACCGGGAACACCATCACGATCACTATATTGTTGGTGGTAATGTTCAATCAGGTTAACGATCACTTCACTATCGGTTTGGCTGACAAAGCGATATCCGACTTTGACTAATTCTTCTTTCAAGGCCATATAGTTTTCGATAATTCCGTTATGAACGAGCATAAACTTCCTGTTCATAGAGATGTGAGGATGGGCATTGATCTTCTTTTTCCCGCCGTGAGTGGCCCAACGGGTGTGTCCAATCATCACGTCTGCGGTGATCCCTTTGGAGGCTTCCGTGATATATTCAAAACAATCTGCGCACTCTTTCCCACTCATCTTCTCTTCCATGAGTCGTGCTTCGCCATTCCCATCTTCCACGGAGATCCATCCGATTCCAACGGAGTCATAACCGCGGTTTTGAAGCATAATCAAGCTTTGGACAACTTGTGGGGTAATGTTATCTCCTCCTTTCGATAAGATTGCCGTAATCCCGCACATTGTGATGTCTCCCCTGAAAAAAAAGGTTGATATGTATATCTCTATATACGATCTCTTTATATTCAAATGAATTTAAGCGCACTCTCTCTGAGATACTATTACAATCACTTGTAGTAGTATGTATAGATAAAAATGACAGGTTCCCTTTGGATCCTTCCCTCCGTTAAAAGAATCTACGGGAACATTATCAATCTTGGCGCTTCAGCTGCGCCTCACGCAGATTGATCGCAAGTCGTCTGTCTACTTCTTCGAACTCTTGTTCAACGTCTTCAGAAGGAAGTATCCCATAACACTCGCATTGGCAATCACCAGACCCTTGGTGATCAGATCATTCATCTTATTCGTGTTCTCTTCTACATAGTGAGCATTAACGCTCGAAGCATCCATTGAGATGCTGCTATCGGAAGAGCACGAAGAGGAAGAAGCCGTCGAATCGCAATGGGGGCGAGGCTTGGGGCAATGAGGTGCTGGGACAGGAATGGAACAGGGCGCACAGGGAGCCGGACAAGGCGAATCGGCATAATCCGGGATCTCCGTGCAAGGCTTGTAATGATTGAAACAGCAGTTATAGTTATCCTCGGTGCAGACCGTCAGGAAGCGGCCAAACTGACCCGTGCACCAGAAGACCTCATCACTCTCTGTCTCCACTGCACCCGAAGCGTGGAAGGACTTCTTGGTCTGAAGCAGGGCAAGCTGAAGATTGGGATCGGCAGGGAAGAAGCCATCGCAGATGAAGGGAAGCACGTGGGAATTCTGGTTATCCGTGCTGATTGACTTGAACGCATCCGAGGTATTCACTGGGGCGATGTTGAGGAAGCGTCCGCACTGAATCAGCTCATTGTTGTAGCCGTTGGTCAGATAGGTGATCTTTCGCAGCAGCTGACCGCTCTCATTGTACGCATTCTGGAACGTCTCCGCAGGACCGCAATAGAGGACGCCACCGCACTGCTCATAAGCGATGGGACCCAGATAGAATTGGAGCTGATCGAAGCTGGAAGGGCACGAAGTGGTAAAGGTGATTGGGTAAGGAGGGTCAATATAGTCCGGGACGGAGTAGACGCAGGTACAAGGGCCGATGTGGACATTGTTGACGGACTTGAAGATACCGTAAGTTTGGGTATAGACGTGATACTGGATGAAACCTAAGGAGAGGAAGGTAGAAGCGGAGAGATTCGCAACTGATGAGCGATAGATCTCAATCGAATCATTCGCAGCGCTCTCTACGTAGACAAAGGCGCGAAGATCGGTCTGATAGGCCAAGTCGACTCCAGAGAAACCATCCATATAGATATTGTGAACGAGGGAAACTTGAGCACCATCTTTCAGAGCAACGTAGTTGCCCTTGTACTTGAAGGCGATGACGCTGTCCTTGATCAGGGCAGCACCACCATAGACGGAGATACCGTTGCCTTGGCCATACATAATCTCGAGATTTTGGAGAGTGCAGTTATAGGAAGGAGCAGCGAGAGTAAGGGAGTTGGAGTTGACAGCGCTCGCATCACCTGCGAAATAGATGCGGACGTAGCTAAGGACAACGTTGTTGGTGTTGCCAATGCTACCGCCATAGAGGACACTGGTCCCTTCCAGATTGATAGGAACACCATCTTCGACAAGATTGGTCACATTGTTGCCACAGACGTAGATACCGGACCAGAGGGCGGAGAAGGGGCCAAGACCACCGTTGTAGGTCCAATTCTTGCGATTGTTAAGGGCGAAAATCTCACAGGTGGGGAGGATGGAGGTGAAGATGATGGGGCACTTGCAGCTGCCCTCAGCGAAGAGCTTGCTTCCTATAGTGACAATGAGGGAGGGAGGGTTACGGGGATCGGAGAAGTCGGGACTATTTGCGTAAACGATGGTGCCCTCTTCGATGGCAAGGACGGAGTTGTTAATGACGTTGATGCGATTCATCAGAACCCAGTTCTTGTCACTTGTCCAGACGGTATCGTGGGTGATATCATTGTAGACGAAGACAGTCGATTTTTTAGGATTGAGTGCATTGCACTTTGGAATCTTGTTTGTATTGGAAGGACAACCAGACCAGGATGACATATTGAATCTTATGTATACTCTCAACCGAGGATGACAATTGAAATGTTCTATATTAATCTAAGATTTTATCTAAGAAAAGGTCTTTGCAATCCAATGCGATCCTTGATACCAATCCTGATCTCCTCTTCACTCGGCTACTCAGCCGCCCTTATAGTATAGATCAATAGAAAATTATCTATCTAAAAGATTAGATAAGTTCGATTTATTTATATCGGAGATATAGTAGTAATCGTAAAGAAAGTGAAATGAACACATCCTCTTCTGCATTTGTAATTCATCAAGACACTCGTCTGGCATATGATCCTTGCTACGTTTCCGGGATGGAGAGCACCAACGCTCGCCTTGCCCAGTATGCCTTAGATGCTCGTCAGATTAATGACGACTCTCTTCAGTATCAGAATATCCGTGGTCTTTACCGCACCAATCACGATGGCAAGGGCAAGTATGTGAATGACGAGAGCTCTCTTCGTCACGGTAAGAGCTGTTCGGAGAAGGGCCGTGTGGCGAAGACTCTCGACACAGTTCTCTTTGCGGGTCCTCCTTTTATGGGTGGCGGTTCGTCGACCCTCCGCAACCCGGATATCAAGTCGCGACTGATCAACGGCGAGCAGACGCACGTCAAGAAGAGCACGGCTCCCACTTGCGGCGTGACAATTGATCGTTTTGTTCCTCTTATCCCTTGCATTGCAAACAATGTCCAGAACACGGAGCATATCATCCCGGATCATTGGATTCGTGGTGGTATGAGCACTCGTACCGTCGTCCGGAATAGCGATTATCTGAAGTCTCTCGGCCAAAGGTAAGAACCTATTCAGTCCCAAGTAAATCCCAATCTATCATATTATCCATCCGGATCATATGATCTATGCCTCCGTGCGCCAGCTTAAAGGAATTTTGATCAAAGAGATGGTAGAATCAAGGTATTTTATACATAAAAGGTGATCAACAATGGCGGACTATTTGTTAGAGACGCAAGGGTATATTTTTCTGAAGGGAGTATATGAGAAGGATGGAGTGATTGCGGACTTTAACAAAGCGCTCAATGACTTTATGACCAAACATAAGGTGATGATGTATCTACAGAAGCCGATGGATATGGATGAGGAGCTCTTTTATGTGAACAATACCTATTCAAACATCAATACATACGAGAAGGCACTCTATTATGCTAAGCCAGTGATTGAGAATCGGGGTGCCAAGAATCGGACCACTGAGATTGGTTATTATGACATTTACCAAGCGAATCGCCTCTTTCCTAACCTCTTGGAGCTCTTTAATGTGAAGACCTTAGAGGCGATCTTGAATAAGACGACGTCATCAAGGTGGAAGTTTCATCGAGCCAACATTCATATCTCCAACAACGTGAAGAACCCAATGGGATATCATAGCGATGGAATGGCGGATTCGATTCGTGTCTTGATCTACTTGAACGATATTCAGACATCGCAACAGGGAGCACCTGTCTTTATCAAGGGGAGCCATACAGTTCAGGGACGCGCCAATGGAATCAAGAAGGAGGACATCAAGATCTTTACGGCGGAGAAGGGCGATATATTGGTTCACTATGAGAACGGGTTTCATCGAAAACTACCTCAGGAGATCTCCGGAGTCAATGGATACATTGCGATTCACTTCATTAAGGCTTAAAAGATTTTGTTTATAAAATCATAGTATCATACTACCATATTACTATCATCCAGATGAATGATAGTAATGAATTCTTTAAAAGTATACTATATAAAAGGAGGGGTGACCCCGAAGGGGGCAACTTCGCTATGCGAAGTTGAAGGGTATGCCCAATCTGAGCCGAAGGCTCGATTGGAAACTCACCTTGGTTCCCCTTCGAGGAGGATGTCCGATCTCATCGCTTGCGATGGATCGGCAAGCCTTGCGTAGGGTCAAGTCCGATCTGAGCCGAAGGCTCGATCGGCAGATGGAACCTAAGGTTCCTACCTATAGTTGCTTAGGGCAGCTCTGCATATGGTTCAGGGAGTGGTAGGAGGTCATATCGAGGGTCTTGGGCATATACTTGCGACTGGGGCACTTGCTGGCAAGGCGAGTCTGGCCACGGAGGTCCGACTCAAGGTCCACCATATTGCCGCTGTAAAGGCTCACAAAGTTGCCAGTAACTACAGCACGATCAAGAGTGCACTTGTTCGAGTTCTCAAACTTGCCACTGAAGGTGGCATACTGGAAGGGGCCCATCGAGGTCTTTACTTTGGTATCATACGAGCAAGCGTCGTACATCAGGCGGTTGGAGCTCATTTTGGATGTGGATGATCAATTCTACTAATCTATATGAATATAATTTTACGATCTAACGATCTAACCATTCTATCACCGCCTATTCTTTACTATAATTTTCTTTATCCATAATAGATAGCGTTTCACGTAATAGAGAATGAGTTTCAGTCGTTTAATGTATGATCAGGACGATAGTCGTTTGGCACAGGCGTCGAGTATGAAGGCGGCATCGTACTATTCGGAGCCGCCTGTTCTGAAGACCAATTGTTTACAGGAGAACCCAAGGATTATGAATCAGCACAATGGTGTCTCGATGCCCCGGAATGTGGATTGGCGCTTTTACACAGGCCCCGTGGATATCGAATCAGATCTGATGGGTGTTCATCGCATTGCGAGCCGTTGTCCTTCCAAGAAGTATGTTCCCGGCAATATGGATGGCTTAGGAACCAATGAGTTCCAGAGCACTCGTACATTTGATCCTCAGGCAATTACCCAGATGGTCAATACCCCTTGTGAGAAGTTTCCTACGGAGGATACCCGTCTTAGCAATCCTTCTTGCAATCTCCGCGGCACCGGTATTAACCGATTCGAGGATCTGTGCCTGGATCCTCAAGCGAATATCTTTATTCCTACACAGGTTTGTATGAATACCCGAATGATGGCCAAGGATAACTATCGCCCTCGTCCGACGGTTCCTAAGGTGAACAATATGAATCCCAATATGGGCCCTCTTCCTTGCAAGTCGATCCCGAACTACCAGGGTGTTTGCGCCAACTATACGACCCCTCTTACTGTCTACAACAAGTGCGGTTAATGGATTCTGCCTCTATCCATCCATATTCATATCATAGATACGATCTTCCAGATCTTATCTATCTCGATCTAGATCCTAATCCTTATCCTCAAACCCTGTCTATATAAAGAACTTTTCATTTTATATATCAATACAGTGTAGAATTTTGATTGTGAGGTCGAACCAACCCATTAGCCAATTAGCCCAAGTAAAATGGATCATACAGAAGAGACTGCAGGATCATCAGGATCATCAGCTGGTATGGGTACCAGCGGAGAGGCGATGATTTTTGACAACTATGAGACGAATACGCATCTCAAGTTTTTTGACAAGTTTGAGGATCCCGAGTTGGGAATCCGTGAGGATATTATGAGGGGAATATTCTCGTTTGGTTTTGAGCGTCCTTCCCCTATTCAACGCATTGCGATCAAGCCGATTACGGATGCCCGGGATTGCGTCATTCAGTCGCATTCGGGAACGGGTAAGACGGCAACGTTTATTATTAGTACCTTACAGCGCCTTAACCCAGAGATTAAGGCGACTCAGGCGATTATCATTTCGAACACGCGTGAGCTGGCGGAGCAGACTCAGCGCGTCTTCAAGGCACTTTCGGCGCATACCTCTTTCTCATCGTACCTGTGCATTGGAGGAGATATGTCGAACAAGTATATGTCAGGTGCGATTAAGAGTGAGGTGATCATTGGCACTCCGGGTCGTCTTTGCGATATGTTAAAGAGGCAGTATATCGACCCGACGCATATTAACTTGATTGTGGTGGATGAGGCCGATGAGGTGCTTTCTTCAGGATTCCGGAAGCAGGTCTCGATGATTTTCCGTTCGATGACGAATACGGAGTATCAGACTGTGTTGATTAGCGCGACGATTCCTGAGGAGATGTCGGAGCTGATCAAGTTCATTATGAAGAAGGATTATGTATCGATCTTAGTGAAGGATGATGAGCTAACACTAGATGGTATTAAGCAGTATTATGTCAACATTGATGAGAAGTTTAAGATGGATGCGCTGATGGACATTCTGCACAATGTGAGCATCTCGCAGTGTGTGATCTATTGCAACAAGAAGCAGAAGGCGGATGAGATCAAGTATCTGCTTAATGAGCGGAGCTTTAAGGCGGATACGCTTCATAGCGATCTGATGCCGAAGGATCGTAAGGATGTGCTTAATCAGTTTGTGACGGGAAGCACACGAATCCTGATTACGACGGATATTATGGCTCGTGGTATTGATGTCCAACAGATTTCGCTGGTAGTCAACTATGATCTGCCCAAGCAGCCTCAGACCTATATCCACCGTATTGGCCGTAGCGGCCGATTTGGTAGGAAGGGTATGGCGGTCAACTTTGTGGGCTACAATGAGGGACCTCTGATGGCGTGCATCCAAAAGACCTACAACACCCATATCTACAATCTGCCTAAGAACCTAGCGGATCTTAATAAGATGTAATGAAGAAAGGAACCCTGAAAGGAACCGCCTCCATATAAACATATAAACATATAAACATATGAACATATGAACATATCCACATATCCACATATCCATCAAATCTATCATTTCCACAATGATCGATTTTAAGACCTGTGATCAATCTGATCAACGAACAAAGTGAGATGGGCTAAGATTTGCATAGGAGTTCTCCCGATAAAATCTATGAATAGTATAGTAGAATATTCTTAAGTTAGATATATAGAAGATTGAGGTAAAATGTACATTCCATCAACCACCACAGTAAGTAACATTGATCTGGGATTACTTCCCTCCGAGGCTGGTGTTACCAATGCAATCGTAACTCGTGATGTGGCTACAGTCAAGGCCTACATTATCGCCAATCCGGATATGATTCAGCAGCTCTCTTTCTTAAACCGTGCCTTCCACAGTGCCAATAACTATAGCGCAATTGGTGGATCTGGTAACAGTTACAATATGACCTACCCTTGCAACTTTAACAATTCTCTCCCTGCTCAAATCGTTACCCTTTCCCCTCAACAATGTGTTGCAATGTATCGTTACACCGCCAACGCCCGAATGACCAACTCCAATCTCGCCTTCTTGATGCGCGTGGCATTCGGCATCCAAAATCAGATGCAGAGTGCCAAGCGCACCATCCTTCGCAATGGTGAAGTATGTGTTAACTGCAGCCTCCTCCCCATCATTCAGAGCCCCGCTCAACTTGCCACCAATGACAATGCCCGCGTTCTTAACTTTATGCTGGAAGGTAAGGGAACTCGTTGTGTCTCCGGTGACTTCTACAACTTAAGCTGTGGTGGAACCTCGAGCAATAGCGTGATCTAAGTCCCGTTTATACCTTACGAATTATATCATAATAATAATTAGATGATTGTTATTATACATTACTGGTAATCCATTACTGATAATCCCGCATAAAAGATGTATCCCCTCCCCTTCTACTTAAACGTCGCCTCCTTTGCGATTCTCACGGCGCTCTTTCACTATCCGCTTCAATACATTCAGCTTGAGAAGCGCTACTTTGAGCGCTATAGTGTCAACTTAATGCGATCCGTCGCTTGTTATCTCATCTGTGAGCAGAGCTTTCAACTAATCTCTCAGAAAGGACTCTTCCGATCGTATTGCACCTATGATCCAGCAGCAGCATCTATCACTTCCGGGACAACCGAAGAGGATCTCTTTTATCTCTTTCTTGCCTACATCTACTATGACACGGTTGTTTTGATCTATCAACACTACCTTGGTGTCGAGAAGAAGCTCCGATACGATCTCCTCCTTCATCATCTGATCGCCCTCTTCTCTCTTACCTTTATCCAAAACGAAGGCCTCTATCAGTTCCTCCCGGTCATCTGCGCCAGCGAGGGAATTTCCATTGTGAGCGGCCTGAAGCTCCTCTTTCAAGCGTTGCAACAAAAAGAGTATACTCGATACTGCATTCAATACCGTCTCTTCTATCTAACCTATGTTCGAGCCCTCTTCCTTTGGCCCTTCCTTCTTTACTCTTTCTACTCAGAGATTGATCCGGAGACGTGCGCGAATCCGGCAATCTCGGAGGAGAATATGCTCTATATGCTGATGGGCGTCGGAATGATCTATAGCGCGGAGTATCTTTGGTGGATGAAAGGCTCTTCTGAGTTAGCCGCCTTAGCAAAGTAAGGGGCCCTAATAGGGAATAAGTGGATAAAAATTATATATCAACATAGTAGGAATTCTCTTTGAAGAAGATCATTGGACGATCACATTATCTATTTTATCTATAAAAGTAAGAAGAAGATGGAATATGCAGCAGCAGCAAGTCTTTTAGGCCTCGGGTATCTTTTCCAGACGCAAGGTTATGATAAGTCCTCCAAGCCAAAGTATGTGAAACAGGCCGTCAAGCCCTCTAAAGTACCCACCTCTCGTAATGTTTATGATTCGAATCGCGCTTTTGACATCTTCCAGAAGGAGCAGAGTATGGCCGACGATCTGAAGGCGAAGAGCGCCCGTCCCCAAGAGACCAATATTATCACCGCTGGTCCCCCGTATAAAGAGATTTACAACAAAGTCGACTACTCGGAGACCTCTCTTCCGGTGGAGTTTAACCAGTTCTCTTCGTATGAGAGCTCTTTTGCCGACTTGGGCGATCCCGAAAAGGCCTCTCTTCTTCCCCGGAACTTGAGCCGTGACAACAAGCAGGTCCCGGAGAGCGGTGGATTTAAGGGGATCTCTCTTACCGGTGATCCGATCAATCCCAACTCTTTTACTCACAACAATATGCAACCTTTCTTCGGAAGCGGTGTCAAGCAGAATCTGGATGAGTTTGCCACCCGTGGTATCTTTGAGACCTTCACGGGTACCAGTGACAACTATCAAAAGAAGAAGGAGATCGGTCCCATCTTCGAGCCCCAGAAGAACGTAACGAACGTCTATGGTACCTCGAACTTGGATGGCTATATGCTCGATCGTTATCAGGTCTCCCAGATCCGCAGCAATGAGACCCCTATTGAGCGCACTTATGTCGGTCCCGGTCTTAACAAGGGCTACACCGCGACTCCCAGTGGCGGCTTCCAGCAAGCCGAGACCCTCGATTACATTATGCCTAAGACGACGAATGAGCTGCGTGTCAAGACGAATCCCAAGCTCAGTTACTATGGTCGTATCAACGCGGGTCAGAAGATTGCCAAGCCGGGTAAGATTGGCACGCTCTTCAAGAATCGCCCCGATACTTTCTATATCCAGGATCCGGATCGCTATCTCACCACCACCGGTGCAGTCACTGCTCAAGCCATCCGCCCTTGCCAGATCGTCCGTTATACTAACCGTAAGACGACGACGACGAAGAGTCGCAAGGGTCCGGCGGCCCCGGTCAATGGTACTCGGATTGCCGTTCGCGGTAAGTTCCGCGTAAGCGACAAGCCGCAGTATGAGACAGATGGTCCCCGTAACGCCAGCCTTAGCGGCTTCTGGAACATTCTCGGATTTGGTGGAGAGGGTGATGAGAAGAACAAAGATCGCCCGGATGATTATGGTAAGAAGGGTATCAACCTGGGTACCAACAATCGAATGGATTATGGTGAGAAGGGTCGCAATGGTAACTTGAAGGGCGAGGGCCGCACCACTTCGCGCAACGGCCAGAAGGCAAATGCCACCAAGCGTCAGACGATGGAGAAGAGCGAACGCGATGGTAATATGGGAGTCTCCACTTTCAAGTCGAAGGTCTATGATCCCAACCACAAGGCTCGTACCACGGTCAAGGAGACGACGGAGGATAATGAAAAGAGTGGCACGGGTCTGCGTGGTCCCAATCGCGGCAAGGTCTATGATCCCAATGAGCGTGCCCGTGCGACGGTCAAGGAGACGACGGAGGAGAACGATCAGTATGGTACGGGTCTCCGAGGCCCCAATCGTGGTAAGGCATTTGATCCCAATGAGCGTGCTCGTGCGACGGTCAAGGAGACGACTGAGAACAACGATCAGTATGGTACGGGTGGTGTGCGCGGTCCGACACGTGGTAAGGTCTTTGACCCGGACCAACATCTGAAGGATACCCTTCGCCAGGATACATCGGTCTATTATGCGGGTAACCAGCACGGCGAGGAGGTGGGCGCTTACCAGACGGCGGAGATGGAGGCTCCCACGACGATGCGCCAGTTCCAGTCGGTCTCTTACACGGGTAATGCGGGCAATAGCGGTACGACGAATGTCCAGATGAGCCGTGATGATGCGGGTAATATGAATGTTCGCAGCGCGCGTGCTCAGCAGGATCGTGGTTACACGCCCAATGCCCAGGGCCCCAGCCGCCGTGGAGAGCCGGTTCAGATGACGACGCGCAAGGTGGGTGATATCCAGAGCCAGTATTTGAATGAGCGCGGCGTTCAGCCCAGCCAGATTTATAACTCGATCCCTCAGGTGGATCAGTTCTCGGTATCGAATCCCAAGATGACCGTCCCGAATGAGCCGCTGGAGTTCCGTAATGTCGACCCTACTCTCCTGAAGGCATTCGTCGAGAATCCTTATACTCAATCTCTCGAGTCGTGGGCTTAGCTTAAGCTTAAAGGAATTTCGGGGATCTATTATCAACATACTAATACAAAGAGTAACTTTCTATTAGTTAATAGGATGGTAGATAAGCATATGATTTGAACTTGCTACTATGCTTGATTCGGGTTCGGGTTGGCATCAGATCCCTTTTTCTGGATCATTCGAACTACCTCTTCTGGTTCAAAGGCCATTGGGGAAAAGGCCCGGGTCATCATAATATTTGGCAGATACCATTCTCGGATCAGTTCAATGACCCGCTTTACTTCACGAAGAGCTTCAAGAACACACGCCTTATCATAGTTTTGGGCAGACCCAATGGCTTCAAAGTGGGTAATGGCTCGCTTTGCCATCTCACAGAGACCTTGGAGATTGTTCATATTACGACCATAGCCAGAAGGATACCCCTCTTCTTCGTTGTCAAGATTACCATCCTTTTCGATGGCAATCATTCGATAGAGGACCTTATCAAGGAGTTTACCTCCCTCGGAATCTTCGGAACCAATCTCGATTGGAATCATTGCAGTTCCACCAATCTCGAAATAGATTCCACGTTGATAACACCGTTCACGATCCATATAACAAATGCCACTTCCTTTGAAAAGAGCAATGCGAAGCGCAGCCTGAAGATCCTTTAACTCATCCTTCTTTCCAGAAGAGAGCGTGCGGAAGACACACTTGTCTTGATTGCATAGAGGATACTCGGGGACCATTTTGTTATTATGTTGTATTGTGTTGATAATCTCTTTATCTATACCCATTTTATGGATAAAATGATGATCTATGATGTTATAATTTTTATGGTTATATGGTTATATGATAATATGTAGGGAGGCGCTATCACCTGCAACCTAAGTTTGAGCGCGAGCCCGTATCCGTGCCCGAGCTTTACTGGAAAGCGGGAAGCTTCAGGATGTTCACCTGATACCACTCCAGGATGAGCTCAATCACGCGCTTCATCTCGTGAAGCGACGCAAGAACGCACCCCTTGTCGTAGTTTCGGCTCGACTCAGCGACCTCGAAGTGGTGAATCGCCTGATCCGTCATCTCGACGAGACCCCTAAGGTTCGCCGCATTACGGCCATAGCCACGGGGGTAATCCTCTTCGTCATCGTCGCCATCATTCTCGATATCGATCATTCGATAGAGGATCTTGGAGAGGAGGTCACTCCCCACCGGATCCTCCGGATAGATCTCGATGGGGACCACGGCGGTTCCTCCGATCTCATAATGGATTCCGCGCTGGGTACAACGTTTACCGTCCATACGACAGACCCCGTTTCCGGTGATCAGGGCGCTTTGAAGCGCGATTTGAAGATCCTTCAACTTACCCCTTTCCACATTGGAAAGCGTGCGGAAAGTCTGCTTATCTTCACGAGTCAAAGGATAGTCGGTCGGCATTGAGAAAGACATTTATCAAAAAAAAGCAGTTTGTTAACACGAAATGGTAAACAAGCCTACATCATATCAACATAAACTTTTTCGTTAGCATTGATAAATTCACTTTTTAGATATATCCATAAAATCAGTTTACGTTCATTGATTTTATGGTAATATATGGTCAAGTCGTCGACTACCTGCGACCTTCTGCACCTTTAGGGTGCCAAGAAGGTCGTATTGGTGTTGGTATCAGATAATCCGGGTTTATTGGAAAGCAGACATCCACCCTTCAATAACACACGCTTCATATCCTCGATCCGTTAGCTCGGCGCGGAACTCCTCTATCGCAGCAGGGGGAAAGTCCCATTCTTCTGACGAGAGGTGATGACGGCGTCGAATGGATGTGAGGATCATCAAGATCTGCTCGGAATCGGAGATTCCGATCTGGATATCGTCAAAGAAGCCGGAAAGAACATTGACCAGGCGAGTGATTGCTCCTACAAAGCAGGTAGAACCAGGTTCGGCCATCTCTTCACGAAGACGCTGATAGAGCTCTCGGCGAATCTTATCATTCTTGCTCTTCGTCTCAATCCGTTGAATTACAAACTTCAGAGTAAGCGCAAAAGTGACATCACAACGATCAAGCTTTGTATCATAACTCATATGGTCCAGAAGGATGCTTTTGGTCTTATCACAAAGCAGATCAGGACTTGTCCCTGCAATCATCTTGCGAAGATGATCATCCGAAATCTCTGAATGGAAACGATCCATACTCAGATGATAAATCGAGGAGCCCAAGGAAGATTGGATCATCCGAGATTTCACATTCTCGGGATCTTCGTATATGTTCGCTGGTCGTGTAAATCCCATATTGGATAAAATGTTGATACTATGCTATAGTATGTAGTATGACCTTTATCTATAGGCATTTTATAGATAAAGTATAATGTTATAATATTTTATGGTAATAATATGGTAATCATATGATGTCGACTCCCTGCTCATGTCGCAGCAGACTTCTGGTGATCTTCGATCACCTAAGAAGGTCGACTTCTAATCAAACTATAACAGTCATCTTGATTACAATCGGCCTTTTATCTTGCTGAAGAGAGGCTCAGGGATCTCCATTGGGGTGTCGGCGTAGTCGATGCTTCTCAGCTTCTTACATTGTAGGAGCTGAGTGGGAAACTCTATAAACTCATCATTCCAACCTATCCCGAGAATCTCCAATTGAGTCAGATCTCCGAATGACTCTGGTAAAGAGGTAAGCTTGTTCATCGAAACATTGATATATACGACTTGTTGAAGATGGCAAATAGAATTGGGTAGATAAGTTAGCTTGTTATTATGTAACTGAAGCCTCTTTAGCTGGCGCAAACTCCCGATCGACTCTGGCAAAGTAGATAAAACATTGTGCGTACAACTAAGATGTTGTAATTGCGTCAGATTTCCAATTGATTCAGGAAGGCTCTCCAGAAAGTTTCGATCACAATATAACATCTTGAGCTGTGTCAGATTACCAATGGAATCAGGCAATGACGTCAAACAACTATTGTCACACCATAGCTCTTGTAGTTGAGTTAGATTACCAATAGAATCGGGTAGTTGTGTTACCAAAGTATCCATACACCATAGCTCTTGTAGTTGAGTTAACCGGTCTATCGAATCTGGTAGGGTAGTTATATCTTTACCCGAACACTTCATCTCTACAATGTTTTCAGCATTCGCAAAGACCTCGTCCCACGAGGTATAGGTAATATACTTACCATCAAAGCTCTTACACTCAAGGTTCAGAGCAACTTTCTGATCAAGCTCCATATTGTAACTGTGTATGTGATGACGACTTTAGCGATTAATCTGCTCGAGGCGCAGCCGGAGAGCCAATATTGATAGAAAGGTTATACGTTATTTTACATAATACAAGAGACTGTTGCCTTGATAGAATAGGTCTATCCCTTTTTAAGATTGATCGATTAAATACTTTGATAAATAGTTATAATTTTTTATGGTTATATATGGTTATATGGTTATATGGTTATATGGTTATATATGATAATATATACAATACACGAAGCCGCAGCCTCTAATCAAGGGCAGCGAGCCACTCCTCGATCACGCTGGCTTCATAGCCACGCTCCACAAGCTCCCGACGGATCTCGTCCTTTGCCTCAGGCGTCACCTCATCCTCGTCTCCGAGATTGTGGCGACCCTTGACTAAGGAGATCACGACGGAGATTTGCTCCGCACCGGCGATCTCAATGCGAATGTCATCAAAGTATCCGACAAGGACGTTGACGAGACGCGAGAGACGGCCAGTAAAGCACATACACGTGGCATCGGCCATCTCCTCATTGAGACGCTGATAGAGATCCCGGCGAAGCTCGCCCTCAGTCTTCTCGATCCTCCCAATCACCTTTTGAAGGAGATCGGTAAAGGTGATGTGGAGCGTGCTGTGCTCCTCGGTCGACGCCATATACTCAAAGAGAGCACTCTTGGTCTCGTTGAGGAGCAGCTCGGAATCGAGCCCGACGATCAGCTCACGGAGCTGGTCAACGGGGATCTCTCCCAGACTCGCATCGTTGAGGAGGTTGTAGATGGATCGCTTGACGGAGGCTTGAACCGCCGACGAGTGAACATTCTGCGCATCTCCATAGATGCCACGATGATTTCCGACCAGACCCCATCGGGGGATATTCTGGATTCGTGTCAACATCCGGCGAACGGGCGCCGGGACTCCTGCCTCGAGCAACAGCTCTTGGTCAAAGTCGACATCTGAAAGTCGTCGGCACTCGACCAACTGAATGGGTAGAGATACCAGCGGATTTTGCATTATCCGGAGCTTGGTTAGCGCCGTCAGTTGGCCAATCGTTTGAGGTAGCTCAGTCAGCTCATTCCCGGTCAGCCCGAGACTCATCAATCGGTGAAGATTGCCGATGCTGGGAGGGATGTGGGACAAATTGTTGCTTTCAAGGCTCAATGTGATCAAGCCCTCCAGGTCACCGAATGACTCGGGCAACTCGACAAGACCCACGCGAACCGCAGTCAGCCTTTGGAGCTGAGTCAGCCGGCTGATGGAGTCCGGAAAATGGGTAAACCGAGGAGGACCCCTCCCGCCGGCGCTGCTTTGGTAATCCATCTTTAACTCGATGAGCGACTGAAGATCGCCAATCGACTCGGGTAGTTCCCGGAGCTCATTGAAATCGATCTTCAGATGGCGTAACGCCGTCAGACCGCCGATACTCTCGGGAAGTGCCACAATCTTGTTGTGTTCACCGTGGATCCACTCCAACTGGTGAAGATTCCCGATGCTTTCGGGAAGGCTCGTCACCTTGTTGTATGTAAAATGAAGGCTCTTGAGGTTGGTCAGACGACCGATGCTCTCAGGGAACTCCTGCAGATCACATCCATTCAAATCAAGTGTATCCAGGTTGACCAGATCACCGATGGAATGGGGCAACTCGGTCAATTTGTTGAAGCCGATATAGAGCTTCTGCAAAGAAGGAAGCCTACCAAGGGCCTCGGGTAAGCTGCGGATGTCGTTTCTGGAGCAATCAAACTCAATCAACTCGACCATCCCAGCAATCGAATCTGGGAAAACGGTGATCTCGTTCTCGTTGCACTTGAAGATTTTCAAGCGGACCAAGCCACTGATGCTATCGGGAAGACTGGTTAGCTCGTTGTGGCTAACATTCAATTCCTCCAGACTCGACAGGTTGCCGAAAGATTCCGGCAAATGCGAAAGCTCACATCCGATCATCTCCAGGATTTGGAGGGAGATCAATCCCCCGAACGTTTCGGGAAGCGGGGCAAGCTTGGTATTGCTCAGATACAGGGTTTTAAGCTGGGTGAGCTGACCGAAGCTCTCCGGGATCTCCAGGAGTGATGGGTTGGAATGGTGCGAATTTTGCCCAAGAGAGAGCGTCTCCAGAGACGACAGATTGCCGAAACTCTCGGGGAGCCTGCAGATCTTATTCGCATCTAAGTTGAGATGCTTCAAGTTGCGCAGGTTGCCAATGCTATCCGGCAACTCGGTCATCTCGTTGTTCTTGAGATTGAGGGATGCCAGGTTTGGCAGATACCCAATCTTATCCGACAAGAACAAGATCCGGTTGGTGGGAAGATGGAGCCATTCAAGATGGATCATCCTGGAAATCCAGGGGTATCGAACCAATTGAAAACTTTCACCTGGGAGGGAATCAATCCCCTTGATCGATTGAAGATCATGCTCGGACATTCTCTCAAAAGAATCGCAGAATCCCCAGCCTGTCTTTCGGCCACTCAAATCAGTCGTAGTAAAGGGTTTACGTTGAGACATTTTTGATCAATAAAAATAGGGTATTCAACAGAAATTGTGAATTTAACCTACGCAATGGTATGATCGCTCTTGATGTTTAGGATGGATTTGTAAATTTTTTATGAAGGATTATAATATTTTTATGGTAATATATGGGTATCAATCGATCCACGCACACAGTGATCACGATGATTACTCAAAGAGGATCACCTTGACGGGGTATGAGAACCCCTCTTCGGAGACATCGGGATCCTTGTTGAACTGGAAGGCGACGCCGGAGCGATCGACTCCTGACCTGTAGTCATAGTAGCTATTGCCGAACTCCCTGGAAGCTGCTGTGAAGTAGCCGCGGGTCTCAAGGCAATCGATCAGGTAAGAGCGGATCACGTGATCGGCAGCACTGCGGAGGCGTGACTCGAGGATCGCTCCCAGATCCTCGAATGCGGTGTAGTACTCATCTGCGATCAGATGGCACTCTTGGCAGGCGAGGTTCAGGAGATGGCGGCCTCGGATCGCGTCCGGGTTGTCTGCATCGATCGAGTCGATGTTTTCCCTGTCGTACTCATAGTCCTCGTAGTAGGCGACCAGATGTACGGTCACCCCACTTTCGGGGCAAACAAATCGGAGATGACCATCAACCGGGTCGGCAGAGGTGGCAACTTGGGCCACTACGCTTCCCGAGCACGGCTCAATGATCCGAATGGTGGAATAATCATCATAACTTGATGCCACACCAGACCGAATGCAGTAGCGATAGGTATGAGTGCACGGGGCACCTTGCTCAGTCACTCTATTCACGGATCCAAAGTACTTGATGGGGGTGCCTGTCTCATCATCGATCGCGTGGGTATAGAAGGTGTCGGCAATCTCTCGCCGCTCACGTGCCTGTGCGATGGCTTCGGGAAGCCGATAAAAGATCTCTTCATAGAGATCGCGGATGATGATGCAGTTGTTGAGACTTGACCCACCCAATCCGAGACCGAAGCCCAACCCGATGGGCAGGCCAGAGCCATCGGGAAGGGTCTCAATGTAGTTGAGGTAGGCGGTGATACAGTCACTGAAGACGATGCCCCAGTAGATCATCGCGGCACTCTTCCGGCCATTCTCATCAATCTGATCAGCAGCCATCAGCTCTGTGCTCGAGTCAAGATCGGCAGCAACCCCAGCATTATGCCGTTGAACTGCCTCGATATCGACGAGGTAGTGCGTGGGGTTTTGGTAATCCGCGCCAAAAATAGTGGTTGAGATCGTCTCATCACCCTCGGCGATTTCCCGGGCGATCTCAGTAATAACCGCCTCGTGGGAATGATGCGGCAGGGAGATCTTTCGGAAACAATAGGATTCAACGCTCATTTTTTTGAATAAAATATCAGGATTCAACACGAAATGGTTAAACAATGAATACTATAAGAGAAGGCTTATGGCTCTATAAGATTTGGCTAATCATTTTTTTAGATCCAGTTTACGATCATCGATTGTAATGACTGTAGTAACTGTGTATTATAATTTTTATGGTATGATATATATTGGTATGATATATATGGTATGATATATATGGTTATATGATAATATGGTATGTACCACGTGGGCACAA
>JACCDX011496953.1_pt1 | contig 20030 bp, 25 predicted proteins | sample 7449681 | NCBI WGS metagenome assembly JACCDX01 (sample SAMN15323450, study PRJNA562643) | freshwater metagenome | isolation source: river surface water | place: USA:Blue River Watershed | collected 2017-08-18
CTGACATTTTGACATATTTGTATAAAAAAATACATTTATAAAAATATCAATCAATTTTTGTGACTGTTAAGCATTTTAAAATCCCGCAATTCCCAGGCCGATCCCCCAACCTGCTCCCTGTCTAGAATATCCGCCCATTGTTGGAATGTAAGTATCAAGAATACTAAAAGTGGCGGCAGCAACTAAAGCCAAAATAGCAATCTCCTCTATATCAAGAGACTTCTTAGGGATTGCAAATGCTGCAATACTTACAATTAATCCTTCAACCAAATATTTAATCGCACGCTTAAGAACTTCTCGGAAATTGATGTACATTATATAATAATAGGCAGAAAAAAATATAAAAGGAATTCCCCTAATATTATAAAATGTCTAAATTAGTAGATTTGTTAGATGAAGATAAGCCAATCGCCGAACAGAAGTTTGTATGTCTTTCTTTCGTTTCGCCGGAACGTGAGATTAAAAAGAAGGACCTCTATTTTTTCGGCAAATTTGTAGAAAAATATGACTTCATTAAATCTATGGATAAATTCACACAGTTTATTAATTTCATTTCCTATAAATACAATATTAAATCGGATGAGGTTCATGAACAGTTTAAGTTGTTTGTAGAATCTGAGCGTGAATCTCTTACTAAAGATTTGAGCGACGATTACAAGAATTTTATTGATACAAAGGAACAAGAGTTAGAGGAACAATATTCTAAAGACCATTCCTTTCAGACATCGGTTCGCGGTCTAAAGGTGCGTGGAGTATTTCCAACACAAGGTGAGGCAGAACTTCGTTGTAAGATGTTAAGAGAGGCAGACCCTAATCATGATGTGTATGTTGGTCCAGTAGGAGTATGGGTTCCATTCCACCCTGAGGCATACAAGACAGGGCGAGTTGAATATCTCGAGAAAGAACTCAATGAACTTATGAATGAGAAGAATAAGAATGAGGAGGCCGCCAAAAACACATTCCAGAATCGTGTCAAAGAGGCCAAGATGAATGCTATTCAGGAAAATGTTGAGAAGGCGGTTATCAGTGGTAATAAGTTGACTCAAACCATCAACGAGCATGGAGAACTTGTCTCGATTGAAAACATGAATACACAAGAAAAGAATCTTGGTGTCAACGCAACCATCGATGAAATTCGCAAGGAATTATTCGAGGGAGATAACATTGTTCTTGATAAAAAGAATATGTAGATAATCTGACAGAATAAATTTGTGTTGTTATTATATAATGACAACACGAATTACACAATCAGTCACTATAGGAGATTGTTCCAATAATGAAGCATATTCGGGTCTTATTCAACTAAGAACAACTGGAAATTCTATCGCGGTTAGAATTCCTATTACTACATTAGAAGGTAGAACTACTGGCCAAAATGTTAAGTTTGATACAGGAACAACTTACGAAGATTATAAGATGCGTAGAAAGGCAGAGGTACTTAAATATCGACATGGGAATAATGCTCCTGGTATAGTTCTAACAAATAAAAATACTTATAGAAATGTTATTAAAACTGGGGGGTCAAATAGTTATAGTTCAACTCGATTGAAACAAATTATTGCAGAAAATAATGGAAGTATACCTGAAAAATGTTTAATTCAATCCAATGTACTAGTAGTGTCTACTCCATCTCAAAGTGGAGTACGTGATTATAAAATACCTGGATACTACTTAAATCCGAATGTGAATTATTATCCTTCCTTGTAAGGGAACAATGTTCCCCTATGACCCATTTCAAGGGAACAATGTTCCCTATGACCCATTTCAAGGGAACAATGTTCCCCTAGTATCTTAAGGTCGGATTTTGACATTGTGCCATGGTAGGGAATATTTTGCCACTCATACATATATCTCCTGCGTACACATCTGTACATTCTCTCTTTCCTAAGTCATAACCTATATAACAATAACCATCCTTCTCCACTCGTGTATTAGTTTTAAACTTACACATTTCAGACAATTTAGTATTCACCTGTCCTACAGCGCCACTTTGAATTTCTGATGTTTTTTGTTGGTGTTCCTCCTCCGTTTGATTGATTGTTTTATTCAATTCCTCTATTTCCTTGTCCTTGTTTTGTATGATACTTTCAAGTTCCTGTTGCTTCGATTGAATTTGTTGTTCATTTTCTGCCGTTTTATTGAGCATTTGTTTCATAATTTCATCGTATTTTTCTTCCAGTGATTTGTAAGAAGATGTGGTGGATGCTTGGCTAATACTACTAGTTAAACTATTTTTTATTTCATCAAAATAGGATAAAATAGAATCTCTAAAATAAATTACCATCATTACAATACTTAAAAATGCTGTTAATAATAATATGCCTCCAAACCCAAAGGAAGATGGGGTCGAAACTTCAGGTAACATTTTACTGTATTTATTTGATTCCTTTTCTGATTCTTGGATTAGGTTTTTGATGCGGGTTGAATTATTCTTATTTGTGTTTACATTTTCTCCTTCTGCGTTATTTACTGTTATATTTTTCAATAAATCATTTGTATTTTTATTACTTTGTAATGGTTTATTGTCTCCATACATATTCTGAAAATGTTTTCGTAATATATTCTTACCCATTTATTTATATTATATATATATTTATTCAGGAATTGTTTCACTTTTTTTCAATTGTTCAAAGGTCTTGTTGATTTTTTCGGGTAATGAATTAAAATTTTCTACATTATCAATAATTTTTTTATCAAATTGTATATGTTCTTCATGTATAATTAACATAGCAGCAAACATCAATAAATTCTTCTTTTTATAATTACAACTTGTTGTATATTTTATACTAAACAATTCAAATAGTCCTACTATTATTTTATTCATAGTAGATTGTGGTTTCATGTCCATCATAATTTCCCATATAATCCAAACAATATTGAGTATTTTACTTTTTATAAATTCTCTACTTATACATTTGATAGGCTTCTTGTTTTTTGTTAGTTTGTTATCATATTCAATAATCCATTCTATCCAATAAAAGATATCCTTCTTGTTTTTTGTCTCGACCAGATGATAAGTTAATTCATTTAATGGTATGAATATCTCCTTTGGGTCGCCATCTTTAAAATAGGGTTGAATAAATTTCATATTAGGCGCCTTTAAATTTGTAAAAATTTCATCAAAGTTGAAAACAAACTGCATACATTCTAAAATAGTATCCTTATTTGATTCAGCAAGTAATAAAGTAATTGAAAAAAATAATATACGCGCTTCCTCTTTGTTTCTAAGACTTATGTCATTCTCTGATTCTTCTAGCATCTTTTTAAATTCAATGAACTTTTTGTTGATATAAAGAGTAATTTTAGGGTTATGAATGTGAATGTACTTACACAATACATGTATGTATAAATTCCATAATTCAAGCAAGAAACCAGAACATAATAAATCACCTGTCCATAATAAAGCCTCATCTATTTTCTGGTAATAGATACATTTTTCAAGTTCTTTTAAAACATTGGCCTTTTTGTTGTTTGTAAATGTAGTAGTACTGAATTGTAATCTAGCATCTGTTATTTTCATTTGTATATAAATTCAAAAAAATCAAAAAAAAATAACATATTATACAAATGATACTTATTTTAACTATAATACTTTTATTATGTTATATTATTCTTCATAATAGAAAATTTGAAGGATTTGAAGTAAACAAAGCAAATTTATTTATAAGTGAACATAAAACCTATAGAGATGAGCGTATCTATGATGAATTTTATAGTTATATCTATGATGACCTATTCTTAACCATTCCATATCTTCAAGAGTTAGTCGAATCTATTTCTCATGTATTAAATGGTAATAGCAATGTTTTGTGTCTAGGTTCTAAAAATGGACACATTGTTCAACTTCTTTCTAAAGAAGTAACTGTATGTGGTATTGAAAATTCAAAAGATATGATTAAGATGTCGAATTATAAATATCCAGAAAATAAATATTTATATGGTAATTATCTAGATAGTGGATTATTTAAAGAAAATAAATTTACTCATATCATTTTACCTATGTTGGTATTTAATACAATTGAAGATATAAACACATTATTTGACAATGTTAATAAATGGTTGATTCATAATGGGTATCTTATTATTATGTTAATAGATTTAGAAAATATACCAATAAGTTCTTTAATCAATCGTAAACCGTCTCCTTTTTTTAGAAATACATTTGATTACGATATTGTATTGAATGATACTAATATAACAGATAAGATTAGGAACAAACAAGGTTATGAAAGAACTGATATACAGTCAATTTATCATCATAAAGAAGATAAAATTATATACAAGGCTCAAGTAAATGGAATTTTATATAAATTTTCTAGACAAATGAAACAGATTAAGGCAAAGATAATGTTCTTTCAGAAAGGTTAAGGGAACGTAGTTCCATAGCGCAGTCCCTGCGGGCCTTGTGTTCGCTATGCTTATGCCTATGACCTTCCCTTTTAATCTAAGTCACGTCTATCGGCTATATTTTCCAATTGAGACAAATGAATCTAATATATAGATTGTAAAAACTCCTAAAAAGCAGTATAAAACAATCTCCTCATTCTTTTTTGCTGTTTTTATTTCCTTTTGTTCTTCGAACATATCAATCATCCTATTTAGTTTAGTTAACATTTCACTGTTGCTGTTAGAATCCTGTTTATTAAAGCCTTCTACGATATGTTGATTGTCCATTAACATGAATTGATTATCTCGAGTAATCGATGGAGGAGGAGTGTAATTATTTAATTCTGATTTATAGAAGTTACTTAGGTCATTGTCATTGTCTTCTTTTAAATTTTTATGTATTTCTGAAACAGTTGCTACACTAAAGGGAATGGATGTATCAGAAATACTTTGAGGTTCAGGTTTTAATTGTTTCATTAATGACTCACGGTTCAATTTGCTTTTTTCTTCTCTTAATTTCGATTCGAGAATATCCGCTTTATAATCAATAGGTGAGGCAGATAATGCATAAGACATACTTTATTAGAAATGAATATATTTTTTTTTAGTATTGAAGTATTATAAACATGACTAAAAAAAAATCTACAAAACCCAAAAATGCTCCATTGAATAATCTTTTAAATGTCACACAGGTATTGAATGACAATAAATTTTTTGCAGGAGTTATAATGCTTATTATGAACATCGGTTCTAAATATATCACAGTTGAATTAAGTAAATCACAAGAAAATTATATTAAATACTCATTAGGTCGGCAGTTAATTATTTTTTCGATACTGTGGGTTGGTACTAGAGATATTTTTATATCGCTTCTAATGACTCTAGTATTTATACTTTTTGCAGATTATCTTTTTAATGAGAACAGTTATTATTGTATTATGCCTAAGAAGTATAGAGAGGGTATAGATGAAACTCCTGTTACTGAAAAAGAGGTAAATCAAGCATTAGATACACTAAAAAGAGCAAGAAAAAAGAAGGAGTCCAAAGAAGATGACCCTGTTGAAAAATCTCTTTATAAAGAAAATTTTATTTAAATAATGAATATATATATATAAATGACGACCATTTCAATAGAGAGATTGGTTTCTTCATATAATAACGAATCTATGATTTTAGATTCAACTTATGATGAAATAACTGATTTATTTTGTTCAGAAAAGATACCATTTAAGACTTGTTATGACCAATTGAAAAATAGTTATATTGTAGATGGTGATGTAGAACAAATCTTACCATCTACTAAAAGAAAGGATGGGTCGGGGGCATATGACGATTTAATACGTGCTGAAACAAAATTGGATGAAAAGAAAGCTTTACAAAGAGAATTTATACAAAAATATATTACAAAGAATTACTTGTTAGGTCCTCTATTTGGTAATACTTATAAAAAGGTAGTAGGCGAAAGAAAGAATACACTGTTTATATTTCCAACCTTTAATACTAGTAGTAAAGGTATTGAAAAATTACATACATCAACTGAGAAGTATTATCGATGGATTTTTGGATTGACCGACTTTCAACGGTTTTATTTGACAAATGTAGATAAAGGTGAAAGACCACCGGTGTCTCCGCCTTTTAAATACGTACATACTCTTACAGACCCAGTAGAAGGACTACCATGTAACGCATTCACATTTCTTCCTGTACTTACTGATGATACGACAGAATCAACGGATGCTTTTAAACAAAGAATAGAAATGGCATTTGACGTTATGATAGATAATATCAAGAAGGAAGCAAGATACGCAGAGGGACAGGTTGTTATAAATGCTAAACCAAAGATACCATTTACAACCATATGTTTTATGGTAGATAATGACAAAGACAAAAATTTATTTACTGGTTATTATTCTGGAACCTATTTGTCAACTGAAAAGACTAAAATATTGAATGAAATAGTTCGTAATTTTATACAGCGCAAATCGATTGATAATCAGAACATTCGTTTGCCCGAAGTTACTCCAGACCCCATGAAAAAATTAAACAAGGATTATGTTACAAAAGACCTTTCCACGATTTCAACTAGAATAGGGTTATCATTGTCAGGTAACACATATACTGAATATTTGACAAAACTAAACATACTGGTCGATAAGATTAATGATACATATAAAAAAACCGTTGACAAGGCTTATGCTAAGATTGCCACAGCACAATCAAATATATCCTTTATGAGACTTTATTATCGTGTAAATAATATTGATAAAACAGAAGATAATCAAATTAAAACTGGTAATGATTTTTTATATAAGTTAACTGGTGTGATGTTGGACCCAGATGATTCTGAAGAAGAATGTAATAAAGTGTATATTTGTAAATTGTATGAAAACACACAAAGAAAGGGAAGATATCAGATTGAGGTCCATAAGCAAGAGACCAAGGAATTTCGAAAAATATTAAAGAAGACTGGAAGTTGTGACAATGAGGACAACAACATAGCAGATGATAATGAATTACAAGAGGATAATACAGAAAATCCTTTGAAATATTATCAAACTACAATTGATATAAAAAATTTATTCGGTATTTATCGTTTTAGAAAGGTAGATAATAACCAGAGTTTTAATTATCCTGGAACACTTGTTTTTTTTAGAGATTTACATACAAATGAAAGATACAAATGGTTTAAACATAATGATATTAATGGTTCTCTTACACAGGAAACGCAAATAAAATTTTATCAAAATATATTGTTTGATAAAAAATCATTAATAGAATACCTAAAAAGTAAAAAACAATATGATGAAAAGAAACCAAATCTAGGATACGAGTTTTTGAAAATCAATGAAGACATAAAATTATTAATAGAATATTCTAATTTTATATACAACAGTCCACAGTTTAATAAAACACATCTTAATGAGCCTAATATTTTACTTAAATCGCTTCCGTTTAATCAAAACATATTTCTGGATAAAATAAAGGATTCTATATTGGATATTATATTTCAACCCAACCAAATTATTTATGTAGGAGGTGCTAAAAAATCTACAGTTGAAAAGAAAGATACAAGTCAGAATTATAAGGTAGTTGGATTTACTAGATATAATACCGATTTACAATCCAATATCAAAAATAATATAAAGAAAATCGAAGGTACTAACCCGTCTGCGAAAATTGTAAATGACAAGACTGAAGAATCTACGATTAAATCGGTGTATCCTTTAATCTATTCACATTTGACCAACATTTCTCATGGAGATGAAACTGAAGTAAGATATTGTCCTCATCGTAAATTGAATAAATGCGAGGTGCTTCGTGAAACATTTAAACCATTTGAGGAAAGAATGATTGCCGTAGTTGATATTACTCGTGATGTACATGACGCATCAGAACTAAAGGATAAGGCAAAGTGTAAACGATTAAGAAAATCAATTCGTCTTCGAATGAAACGATATATAGAACCCATGAGAATTGATAAGATTCTTCTGGGAAAGGTGATTGGTGGAAATAAAAAAACAAAAAAGAGACGTCGAAGACATTAGACCTTGGATTTTAAAATTTCAACAAGAGTATCTACACTTTCATTGATTTGTTTGTAGTTAATTTGTACTTCTGATTGCATTTCTAGCATTTTTTCTCGTTTGTTTAAGGAGGTTTCTAATTCATCCCTTTCTACAATAAGTTTGCTGTTTAATTCGCTGATTCTTTCAAGGGTATATTTTATTAGTTCTTCTTTTTTAGAAATGTATTCATTTAGTTGAGTGATTTGATATTCCATATCACTTAACATCTTTTGAAGAGTTTGAATTTGAGACATATTATACTTATACACTTACAAGTGTTTAATTGATTTTATATTATTATATCTACTTTATTTTTATCGCTTCTTCTGCGACCTCTTTTTGTTACAGCTGAAACCGAATTAGATAAACCATCAAGTTCTTCAACACTTACAATACTTTCATTTTTGTCATCTAAATTGATATTCTTTTTAAGGCCGGATAAAATATTGTTGATGTTTCCTGGACCTGTCATCTCCTCTCGTTTTGGAGGAACTGGATTATATTGCTGTGGAGGTGGAGGAGCACGAGGATATTGGTTTTGTGGTGGCGGGGGAGGTCTTCTTCCAAATTCATTCATAAAATTACTCATACCTGGCGCATTTTTCTCCATGGACTGCATAGCTGCTCTGGAGAAGGTATTCATGATATCTGGATTTTGTCTCATCATATCATCCATGTTTGGCATAGCAGATTTAAACAGTGTATTGGTCATATGTACCATCATACCCGCAGTTGCTAATTGGAATAACAAACGTACTTCAGGTGCCATCTTTGCCTTTCCCTTGTATTTTTCGTGAATCTCACTAAAAATTTCATCATAATCTTCCAAATTTTCACTGACAGACTCGGAGAATCCGTCTAGTTTGATGTCAAATGGGTTTAATTTAGTATTTAAAAACTCTAAACCAGTAATGAATGTATTAAGCATTTTACCCTTAAACTGAACACTATTTTTGCGTTCCTTTTCGCTTATATGATGGTCATATTCGCCCTTCATTTCGTCTAGCGATGATTCCATCGTATAATGTTTGGAGAGTTGTACTCCTTTTGTTTCTAAATCCTCTAGTTTTCTTAGATATACAAACTTTTCTTTGAGTAATTCTTCCTTTGATTTTGTCTCGATGTTCTTAATCTCTTCTTCTACAGGAATATCATTCATGTGTCGAAATCCATTGCTTGCAGACTGTGAGAAAGTATCAATGGAGGCAGTGTCTCGACCAATACGAATGGATTCATTTGTATTATCAAAATTCAAACGGATTGGCTTGATTTCCTTTGCAGGTGGGGAATCTAATTCTGGACCAAGCATTTCCATTTCTTTTAATTCATCTTCAATTGAGAAAGTCATATCTTGTTTGCCCGAATCCTTTTTTTTATCATTCATTAAAAATTCAAGCCCTCCTCCAAAATCGGATGTTGGTTTTAAATCGAATGTATCAAGAGTAATTTCTTCCATATATAATGATAACTATATACTATCACTTTAAATCTATCGCATTAACTATTTTTATTTTGATGATATAATTCAACCGATTTTTCGAAAAAATTGTCTGCCAGTTTATTCTCTTTATCTAAATAGTCTATTAACTGTAAAAAACAATCTGCTAAATCATCCTTCTTTTTGTGTGAATTAAAATAAGGTTCAAAGTTACTAAAATATTCCGAAAGTAATAGTTTTGTGATTGCCACGCTGTCTTTTTTTCTCTGAGTATAGGTTTTCTTTTCTTTTTGGTTGTATTTCTTCAATTTATGAATCGGATTCCAATAAATGATGTTGGTTTTACCTTTTTCAACAAAGTGATATGTAATCATACCTTGAATGGATTTCATTCGAATAGCATTTTGTCCGATTTGATTTTCAATGATAATTGTCTCAATCGTGGATGGAATATTTTGAAGAGCCTTATGAAGGCCTATTCCAATATCAATCATGTTTACCTTTCCAGCATTTACCTTTTTGTCACAAAGTTCAACTACGTTCCATTCCACAATATTTTGACCGTCATAAATGATATAGGCTAAATTTTTAATACCAACATCTATACTAATAAACATAATAAGTATAGATGTATTGTTAGTTTTAAATCACATTCATATCAAACAGATAAGGAAACAATCTACTCATAACCGGGACATCATTCTTCAACATAAGCAATACTTCGTTATAAAACCCAACAGGTCTATTTCGGATACTGTCTCGAGACAAGATGTATTGATTTTGGGAATTGTATTCAAATGACTCAGGAATATTTCCTTTGAAAATTTGGTAATAATAATTAGGCGCTCTTATTTCTGGAGTTGGATAATGTCCCTCTATAGTTGGTTTATTAAAAAAAGGTACTGCGTCGCATACTTGTACTCCACCAAACCGAGACAATAATCCTTCTATTTGTTGATTTATATTTTCAGGTGTAATTGTTTTATTAAAAGGATTACCCTTTAAAAGAACTAGATAAGAAGGTAATGTTTCATAGTTCTCTATAATATATTCCAGAAATGTTTCAAATTCATTTTCATTTTTATGACTTGTTAAGTTTTTGACGGTGTTTGTCCATGTAATATCCTGATTATTATAAGAAACAACAATATGATAATCCATTAGATATCCCAATTATTTTATGGATGAATATTTTACTTAAATAATAGAGTAAAAATATGTATAAAAATATTTTGGACAATCTCGATGATAGATTCATATTTTTGATGAATAATTTAAAATTTGAGATTGTAAAATTCGGAAAAGGAAAGGCGGAAGGAAGAAAGGAAAGTTTTGATCGCCCAAAAGGGGGTGATTTTTAAAAATGGACAATGTCCAAAATCAAAAAGTACCCTAAAAATTTTGCAAAAAACTTTCCTTTCTTCCGTCGCGCTCCTCCGCATCCTTATTCATCACGTTTTTTTTCTTTTGTCGACGAAAAAATACCCCCAGTGTCAGGCAAAGGTCCCAAAGCTCGGCCAAAGCTTCGCACTGACCGAAAAAAAAAAGAAAAAATATTTTGGACAAGCACCATGAATGATTTAAAATATTTTTAGACATTTTTTTGGACAAGCACTGTATGTTAGCCTAACTATATGCTAATTTAAATAATTTAATTTAGACGTGAATCATAACAAAAAATATTTTAATTTATAAAATATTACACTATTATAGTAATGCTAACTAAATGCTAACAAAATTTCTATATTTACCTGTAAAAAATATAATGTTTATTCTAATAATTATGATTGTAACCGATAATAAAATAAAGGTTGGTCAAAGATAGTAAATTATATAATTATCATGTTGATTTTTTATATATTGAACCTAATATTTTATTATTGTAATGGTGTTTGTCCAAATTATATTTTTTTATAATTTACGTATATAATTTATTTTATAGTATATAATATAAACATTATGTGTCTTTATACTATATGAGTCATACGTGTTCTTTTTGTAATAAAGCATTTATAAAGAAGGGTAATTTAGATAGACATATTTCTTTGACTCATAATGAAAAGAAATACGAATGTAAGCATTGCAATAAAAGTTATTCGCATATGTCAAGTTTATCAAGACATATAAAAAATTGTAAACAGAATGTTAAAACAAGCAATGAAGTTATTCAATATGAAAAAAATGATATCAATGAAATGAAAAATAAATTAATAAATGAACATTCTATTATAACACAAGAACAATATGAACAATTAATTAAGGTTATTCAACATGATGTAAAAGAGAAACAATCTATTGTGATTAACATTCAAAATAATAATAATAATATTCAAAATATTACAAATAATACAACAAATAATACAACAAATAATACTGTAACCAATAATATTGATAAATTCCACATAGATATATTTTTAAACAATACATGTAAGGATGCGATTAACATGAGTGAATTTATGAAATCAATCGAACCAACTTATAATGATATTCAAAATTGTCATCATGATGGTATTGTTACAACAATAAGTAATACAGTTGTCTCTAGATTAAAAGATCTAGAGTTAGAAAAGCGTCCAATTCATTGTTCAGATAAAAAAAGAAAGACACTTTATATCAAAGACAATGATAATTGGAATAAAGATATTAATCATGAATTGATAAAAAAAATTATTGATGAAATTTCTTATAAACAGGTTCGTGCCTTGCAAGGTTGGATGACAACAACGCATGAACAAATGTCTTCTGAAGAATATACCAATAAGTTATTGGAAATAACGAGAAGTCTAACCGACGACCTTTCTTTGAATCGTTGTTATACAAAAATAATTGGTAACATAAGTGAATCGGTTTTTATCTAGAATCCAACTCTTCTGTCGTTTTTCCTGTAATTATTTTAACCGCATTCTTGATAAAATCCTTAGAATAACCATTTTTAACCATCCAAAACAGGTCGTTGATTTCTGCGTTAGAACAGTTCAAATACTCGCCGAGTTCTTCTTTTAATCCAAGAGACATCCATGGTTCTTCACTACACATTCGTTTGAATAAATAATCAAATGTTAATTCCATTTTATACTAACATTTGATTCTATTATTTTATATCAATTTTATTGGAAATCATTTTGAATCGGTCGGCGCTTTTTGTCGTCCAATTGTTGCCGAGACAAATATATCATCTTTGGATAGGATGTCTCATATCCACGTGGAAGAGTGTTATCATCAACACCTTTAAAGGTATAAGGAGTACCATAAGTAGTTCCTGTTGGATTGGGTGTTCTATTTTCTAACATCATATTGTTAAAATTATAGTTCATGATTGTATTTGTATTTTGGACTAAGAATCGTCGATAATCACTGTTGGTTTTAATATTATTTGTTCTTTTAAGGTTTTCATTCATTTTTGAATCGGCATTATAATCCGTAAATAATCTTCCATCAGTTAATATACCAGGGAATGTTTCATAAACATTATTATTTGTTCTATAATTAGTAGCCCACATTTTATATAGTATAATTATTTTTTATTTATGCGGCTATTTCTTCCATACCTTCAATTTCAATGTTTTCACTAGAAAAAGAACCAAAGTTGGGGCTACCAGAGATAGGTAAATCCTTTTTATGAATTAATTCAATCAACTCTTCCTTTCTCATATTGGGTTTTGCCTTAATGCCCTTGTTGGACAATAACTCTTTTAATTGTTTCATGGTCATTTTACCATAATCATCTGTTTTTTCTTCTTCTTTGTCCTCAACCTTGGTAACAATGAATGAAATCTCCTCTTGTACTTCGGGAGTAGGTTCATGAATGGATAAATGCTTAATTTCATCTACTACAATTAATTTGTCTAAATCATCTGCTTCACTCGTAGTAGAATTTGTCTCGTCGTCCGATTCATCCGAGGAATCATCAGAGGAGTCATCTGATTCGTGTTGAATAGGAACTAGTGCTGGCTTTAACTCTATAGGACAAGAAGCCATCATACAGTTTCTGCGTTCCTTTTGTAAAAGGTCATAAAGAATCTTTGCCTGTTCGTTTTGTGCTAATTCTAAATTATCGTATTTGCTCTTAAAGTAATAACACATCAAGGCTACGAACAAAAGATTGATAATAATACCAATGAAAAAACTGCTTATATCCAAAATAGACGAAAAATTCATATTTCTATGAATACACACTATAAACTTTTATATTGATTTATACGAAATTCATTTAAGGGAACTACGTTCCCCTAAGACCCCTCCTTTTAAGGGAACCAAGGTATTTAGCGAAGCTACCGTCCTAAGACCCCTCCTTTTAAGGGAACTATTGTTGTATTATAATTTTTCCTTATACGCTAAATCTTGTTTTCCTTAAGTTGTTGTATTACAAATTTTCCTCCATGAACACGAGATATTCCATCTGAAATCTGGTATAAGTATTTTATTTTATCTTCTATGACATTAACATCCATTTTCTTATTTACTACGGTGTCATTCTTATCAAATAATTCACATAATTCAATGTAATGAGTTGTGATAATATAATCAACAGACTGTTTGTGACCATTCATTTCATTTATGTACAATTCGGCACACGTAATAGCATCTTGGGGGTTCGTTCCTGACATCAGTTCGTCGAAAATACACAAATGTCGTTTATCAGGTGTACTATTAATATCATTCATAATTTCCTGACATCTTCTTGCCTCTGCCTGAAACAAGCTGTCTCGTCCACTGCTGTCCGGAATATTAAGATAACTATGTAATTTATCGTAACAGTATATTGTCGCGGTTTTATAACAACCATAACCAATATGTTGACTTAGGATTACATTCAAAAGTACGGATTTGAGAATGCTCGTCTTTCCTGCCGCGTTGGGTCCAGATAACAAAATATTCTTTTTTAATGACACGTCGTTCGAGACAAAACTTTGGTCGATATGTGCCATGTAATACATCCCTTGGAATTTTGTCTCGGCGCCGAATTTACATTTTCCCAATTTTTTTGCCTTGACCAACTTCCGGAAAGAATTCATGTCATCGTTGAATTGATGAAGATGGACTGTATACTTAAATGATGCTTTACATTGGGTATTATTAAATAATTCATAATACATCTGCATCATCATACCCAATTGACCGATTTTAACTACAGTGTGTTTGGTAGGATAAATCTGGTTTAATTTTTGTATCCATTTCTTAATATGAACTTGTTCATGTAAAATATCACTCATAAATAAATTGTAAGATTTATACCTTTCAAGATGTTTCTTCATAGAATCAATCATTCCATCCGTTTGAATCAAGTAATCACGATAATCGGTTAAAAACTTATAAACGACATTGATATTTTTATAAAAAGAAATACAAGACATGACATTATGATAGACTTGTAGTCCATAAATGAATAGCGACACAATCGCCGATACTCTTTGTTGAACTCCCATGTCACTCATGAATAATTTATACATACTTGTACCTTTTAGAAGGTCTTTTAAAAATTTAATGTAAACTTGAATTGTAACTGGTATACCACGTGCTTTTAGAATCACAAAAGGAATGATTAAAATAAACAAGGGGGCTACTAAGGAAAAGATGGGCGCTCCTAAATTATATAATCCGAGACAATGTAGAAATGTACCTGATTTATTAAGAGATTCTACTGTCTGGATACCGATATACTGATATTTATCAATGAAATTTGTCTCGGAAATAAATTGATGATAATTCTTGGACATTTCATCAATGTCTACCGAAGGTACATTGTACTTTTTGATACATTTTTGAGTATCTTTTAGAAAGCCTTTGTTGGTTGTATACAAAGAGGACCATTTATCGATTAACAAAGAATCTCCTATAAGTTTTTTATATAGGTTCGGTGGTTGTGACTCATCTTCGGAGGAAAATATTTCTAAATCCTTACGAACCACATCCTCAATCAGACTTGGTGAATTATATTCAATGGGTAATTTGAATTCAACCGACATATACCCAATACAATCATTTTAATTATCTATGTCTTACGTATTCAAGAAACCTACGGTTTCCTGAGACCTTCCCTTAAGAGTGCGGTGCCCTCCTATGACCTCTCCTTTTAAGAGTGCGGTATCCTCCTATGACCTCTCCTTTTAAGAGGGCAGTGCCCTCCTATGACCTCTCCTTTTAAGAGGGCAGTGCCCTCCTATGACCTCCCCTTTTAAGAGGGCGGTGCCCTCCTATGACCTTCCCTTTTAAGAGTGCGGTATCCTCAGATAAGTCTCTGTTAAATATCAAAAAAACAAATATAAATACATTTACATATATCATAAAGAGGATGGTCTATACATACGACGCGATTGTTGGAATTTCTTTGAAAATGAACAAAGAGACACATAGGTTGGATGACAGCGTCATCTTAAAGTTAAATTCCATTCGAAAAACCCTAGGAATTCCGGTCTATGAGATTATCAAGAAAACAGTCATTCAAAAGAAGGAGGCTGACATTGGACAGATTACTAAACTTCTAAATAAGATTACCGATAAAACCTATCATAAGCTTAAAGCCGAAATCCTTGAACTTGTTAAATCAGTTGAGAATATGGAGGACATTTGTAAATTAACCGAAACCATTTTTAGTATTGTAAGTTCAAATCGTTTTTATTCAGAGATGTATGCGAAACTATACACTGAATTGATTAAAATGAAAAAGGAATTTCTGGATCTATTTCAGGACCATTTTGATACCTATTTAACAGAACTAAATAATATCGTTTATGTAAGTTCAACTGACAATTATGACCAGTTCTGCGATTATAATAAGAAAATCATGCAAATGGAGTCCATGCTTGTATTCTTTATTAATTTGATGAAAAATGATATTTGTTCCATTGATAACATTGCGGAGTTATGTGTCGCCCTACAACGTAAATTGATTCAAGATTTTGATAAAAGCAAAGAGACAAATCAACCCATTCACAAGGAACAAGATGAAGAAATGATTAATTGTATTTATATTGTAATTCAGGAATGTATTGACCTTTTGGTGTTTCATCGTCATATGGAGGAAATTAATGAAAACAATGAAAAGATTCGTACCCATTCTCTTGTAAATTCGAAAATTAAATTTAAGTGTATGGACATTGGAGATGTGATTAAAAAAAATTAGGTGAACCAAGGTATTCAGCGAAGCTACCACCCTTTGACCCTTTTAAGGGAACTATGTTCCCCTATGACCTCATAATTTTATTATTATATGAATAAAATACTTAATTGGAATGAAGTTATTAACAATAAAAATAAAGATAAATATAATCGACTATAATATATAGGATGGAAAGTCGTGTAAGTTCCAGATTATCCGCAAAAAGATATGAGACAACTTTAAATGAAGTATTTGACGAAGATGTTAATTTTAAAACGCAATTGTATAAAGTAGATATCTTTGGTCATAATCTATACATTGCTCCTGGCAAAGTGATTTATGATACTGACATAGAGGATTTAGTTTATTGCTTTGTTTATGCGATTCAGGATGATAAACCGGTTATGAAACTTGGAGTATACGAAAAAATAGAAGAAAGCAAAGACGTAGAAGTATTTGACTTAAGTGAATTTAAAGAAGGGTCCATGCTATTGTTTGAATATTATGAAACCAACGCAACTAAGATTGCCGAATTAGAAATGGCAGCCGAGACAACTAAAAACAACGATAACGCATTTGACCTAATTCGAGAGAATGTATACAATCCTGTAAGCGATATCTATAAATTCTATGATTCAAAATCAAAAGAGGCAATCAAGTATACAAAAGATGGATTCAATCATATTTTCGAACAATACAAGAAATTAGAAAAGGGGTCTCAGATTGAAAAGATTCTTAAGGTCGTTCTAAAAACAATCAAGGAGAGTTTTGGTACCGATAAAGTATTCAATCTACATTCCATTGAAACCATGAAAACATATTGTGGGGACAAATACGATGAACGGTTTACTGTATGCTTAGCAGTTCTTTCTACCTTTTTAAAAGTAAAGTTCGTGGTAATGAATTCAACTGGAAATATCTATAATGATGTACTTAACCTTTCTACCCATTTGTCTCCACTCTCAGAACCAACTCATTATGTAGTATTACGAAACTATGATGTATACTATCAAGATAAGTTACAACCTCATGGTCAAATTGTTACAAACGATGAACCTGATTCTAAAATATTCATTCAAATCTATAAGGTAGATGAAATTCCAACTTATCTTCAAAATGAATTACAAAATGTCTCGGCAGAGAATGCCATGATAGCAGAGCAAGCCGAGGAGAATCCAGAGGCTGTAAGAGAATCGACCGTAAGAGACGCGACTGTAAGAGAATCGACTGTAATCGAAGAACAAGCACCCATTTCTTTAAATGCGACTCCACCAACAGAACCCATTTCGTTGAATGCCACTCCACCTGAGAAACCCAAAATCAAATTAACTAAAAAGCCAGCAACAATTAAAGTAAAGGCTACGATTAGCGAATAATTTATATAGATTTAATCTCATTATTATACAATGAAATTAAATAAACTTACCAAAGAAAGTAACAAAAATATTGATTACATATTTCAACATTATCCGAGTCACATACAAAATATATTTGGAAATACTTATTTTATGAAATTATTATACACACTTTTAGACCGCGCCAACGAGGCGGATATTAAAACGGAACATAAAGTGATTCCTACGATTCAACCCAAACTAGACAATGGAAAATTTTTGGACCCAGAAATCCACCAAAAAATAATAGGCACTCACTATACATGTCATACATTTAAAATACTCATTGATACTACATTTTGTAATATTCAGGTATTTTCGACCACTCCTATCGACGTGGATGAATACATGAGCTTCTTTAAAATCATTCTTTATCTATGTTGTAAAAACTCTGAGAAACCACTAGGTCAGTATCAGTTTCAATTGATTCTGACTGATTTTAAAAAAACACTACCTACCAATGAAATGGTACGTTCTATTCATATAAACACAGGATATAGTATTCATTCACAGAATAAGGTTGTTCTTTTTAGAAGAGAGGAGATTTTAAAAGTTTTCATTCATGAATGCTTCCATGTCTTTTGTCTCGACTTCAGTGACGTCGGTGGAATCAATTACCGAGACATGTTCCTACCTCTCTTCCACGTTGAAAGTGATTACCTAATCTTCGAATCCCTTTGTGAGTTCTGGGCAAGAACCATCAATGCCGCACTCATTTCTTATTACACTAAACCTAACGCATCATACAAAGAATTTGAAAAACTTTTATCGGTCAATCTAAATATTGAACGAACCTATTCCTTATGTAAACTAAAAGAATATCTATCCAAATTCAACCTCACTTATGAAGACATCCTAAGTGGTACTATCAAACAATACAAAGAAGATACGAATGGTTTCTGTTATTATGTTCTTAGTGCCTTACTTTTACACTATTATGAACAAACCATGAATTGGTTTCTAAAAAACAATGACACCTTACTTCAATTTAAAAAGAAAAATGACCATATTTACCTTTTCTTTCATTATATCAAATTGATGCATAATCAACCCGACTTCCTGAGAGATTTGGATGACATTACTCATTATAAGTTTGATAACAATCTAATGTCGGTATTTGAAATCTCCATTTAAGGGGGCGAAGCCCCCTAAGATGTGTTTTACTCTCAGGCCCTGCGGCTCTATCACCGTCTTTTATCAACGACAAATAAGATATCATCATAACGCCCCTTGTTTTTTCTTAAATCATATACACTAATATATTGTCTCAATTCAACCGGAACCATTTTCTTCAATACATAAATCCATTCAGGAGATTGAACATCTTCAATAACCAATACACCATCATCCGTCAATAAATGAAGATACATATTTAAAAATACAATCATACTCTCTAATGTATGAGGCCCGTCATCAATGATAATGTCAAACTTTATATCAGGATTCAAAAACTTACTAGTAAATTGTCTTACATCATACGCATCGGTAGAAGGATGTAAAACAATATTATCCTTATTTTTTAGTTCATCCCATACTTTAGATTCTGGAATGATGTCAATCGCATGTACAGTCGCATTTTTAAAGTAATCAGACCACAACTTTATACTTCCACCATGGTCGATTCCTATTTCTAAAACATTTTTTACTGAATCTCTCCTAGATGAAAATAATTTATCATAGGTAGCTAAATAGGAATGAAGTGTATTTTTATCGGTTCTAGTATTATCTACCAAATTCACCAAACTCATTATGAAGTATATAAATATTTTTAAAATATATATTTATCATATTAATGAACATTAGTAATCTTTTTGATATTCGTAAAATGTGTTGGCCAGCAATTCTATATTTTTTTACTTATATTATTCTTTTTTCAATTAGTATTGGATATTATTCTATCTATAAAAAGACACTATGTAATACCGTAAAAATAGAAGACCAATCGATTGATACTTGTATTGTAGAATGTACGACATTCAATTACTTTTATAATTTATTCCATCTTCTCATAATGACATTTATTTTGAATCTATTCTGCCGTTTTGGTAGTTATATTGGCTGGGGAATTGCCTTTCTTCTCTACGCCTTTAGTTTAATTCCTCTGTTTTATTTCATTAAGATATTGATGGACAAGACTTCAAAGCAAA
>JACCDX010302340.1_pt1 | contig 20025 bp, 21 predicted proteins | sample 7449681 | NCBI WGS metagenome assembly JACCDX01 (sample SAMN15323450, study PRJNA562643) | freshwater metagenome | isolation source: river surface water | place: USA:Blue River Watershed | collected 2017-08-18
CACGTTCCGATACATTACTCACCCGTTCGCCACTCGCCGCCAGACCGAAGTCCGCGCTGCCGTTCGACTTGCATGTGTAAGGCATCCCGCTAGCGTTCAATCTGAGCCAGGATCAAACTCTTCAGTTCAATCTCTGTATAAATCGTATTTCCATGACCCAAGACAAAGCTCGGGCCGGTCATACGTCGCTGCTCAAAGAAAGTGACTTCGTTTGCTCTCTAAGCTCTTACACCTAGAAAACGTACTATTTCACTTCAAGTGAGCACTTGATTTCGTTTGCAATCACAACAGCCTGTTACAACTGCGTGACCTGCGCTACGCGTATCAAGCGCCCACACTTATCGGTTGTCAAATTTTTAAAGAACAAGGTACCACTTGCATGAAGCTGTAATTAGCTAGATGCGGCAAATCTGTAGTTATTCGGGAATTAATGGTCTTCAAAGACCAGATCACCACGGCTGCTACTGACTGCTTTCTTTGCTTTTCAGTTTTTGAGAAGCAGAGAAATGAGATTATGAAGGGATTTTTTTACCCTGTCAAGTTAAGCGCACGGTCTGCCGACTAAGATGCAGCCGATTTAAGTCGGGACGCAAATCGTTTCCGGAACTTTTGCACTTTAGGTGCCACTACCATCTGACAGTATCCCTGCTCCGGGTGTAATGCAAAGTAGTTATCGTGATAAGCCTCGGCTGGCCAGAAAGTGGCAGCTGGTCTAAGCTCAGTGCATACAGGAGCCGACAACTCACCTGATGCATCGAGCGCTGCGATCATCGCCTCTGCAGCCTCACATTGCGAGGCGTTCTGCCAAAAAATCGCGGACTGATACTGAGGCCCCACGTCGTTGCCTTGGCGCCCAGGTGTAGTTGGGTCATGTATCGCAAAAAGAACTTCAAGCAAAACCTGATAACTGATTTTGGAGGGATCGAAATCAATCTTTACCACTTCGATATGCCCCGTCTGCTTGCCGCACACCTGCTCGTAAGTAGGATGATCAACGGACCCGCCGCAGTAGCCCGACTGCGCTGCGTGCACGCCCTCAAGCGAGGCAAATACCGCTTCGACACACCAGAAACAGCCGCCACCAAACACGGCGCTTTGCATTTCAACAGAAGTGGCACTCATCTACTCTACCTTTGATAACGACATTTTGAACGGCTAGGGCCGCAACGAAAGAATCCACTGCACTAACCGCTGCGCATCTTGCTCACTGACCTGAGACTGGGCGGGCATCGGAACCGCCCCCCAGCGCCCACGGCCGCCCTGCCGAATCGCGGCACTCAAATACTGATCAGCGCCCGCCTGATCTGCGTATCGCTGCGCGATCGCCGAAAAAGAGGGGCCAACGCGTTTCGCATCCACTTGGTGGCAACCAAGGCAGGCCTTGGACTTGGCCAAGGCCTGCCCGTCATTAACGCCTTGCGCGTGCGCGACGACCACACAGAGCAGACTCGCCGTCAGGCTGGCGCCAATTAGACGCCAACCTCTTTGCAGCACTACGGCTCGCATCACTTATCGAATGCGTCCGTCACGGCACCACGACTTGCCGTGCTGGCCAGATGACCAAACTTAGCAAGTACGCCGCGCGTGTAGCGTGGAGCGGGTTGCTTCCACAGCTTACGACGCTGCTCGATTTCGGCATCCGCGACATTCAGTTGCAATAACTGCTTATGCGCGTCAATCGTAATGGAGTCACCCTCCTTGATCAGACCAATGAGACCGCCAACATAAGCTTCCGGCGCAACATGACCAACCACCATTCCCCATGTGCCGCCTGAGAATCGTCCATCAGTAATTAAGCCCACGCTCTCACCCAAACCTTGGCCAACAAGTGCGGAAGTCGGCGCAAGCATCTCGCGCATTCCAGGACCACCTTTTGGACCTTCGTAACGAATCACAACGATATCGCCGTGTGTGATTTTGCGATCCATGATCGCCGCCATCGCATCGTCTTCAGAGTCGAAGACGCGCGCAGGGCCTGTGATAACAGGATTCTTGAGTCCGGTAATTTTGGCAACAGAACCCTCAGGAGATAAGTTGCCCTTCAAGATTGCAAGATGGCCTTGCTCGTACATGGCATTTTGAATGCTGCGGATCACCTGCTGCCCCGCTGGCGGCTCATCTGGGACATCTTTGAGCGTCTCAGCGATGGTTTTACCTGTGATCGTCATACAGTCGCCGTGCAACAAACCAGCATTCAATAAAATTTTCATGACTTGCGGAATACCGCCGGCACGATGCAGATCTACCGTGAGGAACTGTCCCGACGGTTTTAAGTCACAGAGAACCGGCACACGCTTACGAACAATCTCGAAATCATCAATCGTCCAAGGCACCTCGGCAGCATGCGCGATCGCCAAAAAGTGAAGCACGGCATTCGTCGAACCACCGATCGCCATAATGACCGACACTGCATTCTCTAGCGACTTGCGAGTAATAATGTCGCGCGGCTTGCGTCCTTTACGCACCGCATCAACCAATACTCGCGCGGCTTCCGCTGCGTTCGCGATGGCCTCTTGATCTTCGTTGGCTAGCGTACTTGAGTACGGAAGCGCCATCCCCATGGCCTCGAAGGCGGAACTCATCGTATTCGCTGTGTACATACCACCACACGAGCCGGAGCCGGGAATTGCTTTTTGCTCAATCGCCTTGAAATCTTCGTTGCTCATACGACCCATGGTGAACTCACCCACGGCTTCGAATACCGAAACAATATTCAGGTCGCGACCTTTGTGTGAGCCTGGCTTAATTGTGCCGCCATAGACATAAATTCCGGGCACATTCATGCGTGCGATACCAATCATGCCGCCTGGCATATTTTTATCGCAACCGCCGACCACGACGACGCCGTCCATCCATTGCCCCTGCACAGCAGTCTCGATACAGTCAGCGATGACTTCGCGCGAAACGAGCGAGTACTTCATTCCCTCGGTACCCATCGACATACCATCAGAGATTGTGGGTGTACCGAAAACTTGCGGGTTCGCTTTGGCCTCGCGCACCGCGGCAATGGCAGCGTCAACGAGCGGCTGCAAGCCACTGTTACAAGGCGTGATGGTGGAATGACCGTTCGCCACGCCAATCATGGGATTGGCGAAATCGGTTTCCTTATAGCCCATGCCGTAATACATCGAGCGGTTGGGCGCGCGCGTCACGCCTTCAGTAATGTGTTTGGAGCGATCGTTATTTGCCATGAGTAAATACCTGTTAGTGAAGATTTCAGCGGTTATTATCGGACATCTTTTACTTGGTGGGGCGACATGCTGCAATTCCCGACAATCGATCCAGTTGCAATTCGCCTTGGACCTCTCGCCGTGCACTGGTATGGCTTGATGTATCTGGTGGCGTTTGGATCAGCTTGGCTGCTCGGACGCTGGCGCATATCTCACCACAAAACCAGCCTTACCGCTCGCGATCTTGAAGACATTATTTTTTATGGGGTATTAGCCGTTGTGCTGGGCGGAAGGCTGGGATACGTGTTGTTCTACAAGCCCGGCCATTATTTAACCCACCCAATTGAAATTTTCTATGTTTGGGAAGGCGGCATGTCGTTTCACGGCGGCCTGATCGGCGTGCTGGTCATGATGTTCGTATTCGCGCGTGCGCGAGGTTATAGGTTTTTTCTGGTTGCAGACTTCGTCGCGACACTTATCCCACTTGGCCTGGCCGTAGGCAGGCTTGGAAACTTCATTAATGGCGAGCTGTGGGGACGCCCAAGCAACGCCCCGTGGGCAATGGTGTTCCCACAAACCGGTGACGGTTTAGCCAGACACCCGTCACAGCTTTATCAATTCGGGCTAGAGGGGCTCGTTTTATTCGGCCTAGTTTGGTGGTTTGGCAACAAACACCGCCCCACAGGACAAGTCAGCGCGGTGTTTTTGATCGGCTATGGCGTGCTGCGATTTATTGCTGAGTTTGCGCGTGAGCCCGACAGCTTTTTAGGGCTACTGAGCTTGGGGCTGAGTATGGGTCAATGGTTATGCTTACCAATGATTGGCGCCGGGATCGTTCTTTTCGTCTGGGCGGGAAGGAAACACCCAGACATCATCAAAAAATAGAAAAGGGCCCGCCCATATAGGCAGGCCCTTCACGATAGATGCCCCGCTCGTGCCGTTCAGGTCGGCATCTCGAACCTGAGGTTCAAGTCGGCCGCGATCTGCCTGACTTCGAGCGCATCTGACTAGAGACGTGCATGCCTGTCGGGCTATCCCACAACCTATATATGCCAAAGCATTGGTTCAGAGAATATATGACCTGGTCACGAACACAGCAGGGACAAACCGAATTACTTTGCTTTCCCGGAGCTTGTAGCGGCTAACGCCGAATCAAGCATTGCATTCATATCGTCAATTCTACGCTTGAAGTCACCGACGGCCAAACCACCTAGCGGACCATCTGGCGCGCGCACGGATAAAAGCTCAACAGCGATCTGTATCGCCGCCATCACAGCGATGCGCTCATTACCCGACACTTTGCCCGACCCTTGGATGCGGCCAGCAAGTTGACTGACGTGCTGTGCCGCAGAGGTCAGCGCAGCTTTTTCCTCCGCAGGGCAGGCCAACGAGTAATCGCGACCAAGAATAGAGATATCAACGCGTTCCATCAGCGAGGCTCCTCAGTCTGCGAGGCCCCAGGCAAGCGCTCGAGCACTGCTTCGATCCGCTGACGGGCCTGGACAGTCGCTTCTCGCAATGCATTGACCTCCTGGTCACGCGACTGCAACTGCTCCTGTAGCGATGTGTGTTCTTGTTTGAACAAATCAAGGGATCCTTGCAACGAAGCCTTTTCACTGGCGAATGTATCGACTTTTTTGTGAAGCGCTTTCGCTTCGCTTCCTTCAAGGTCAAGCTTGGCCTTCAAGGCGTCGCGCTCAGCTTGCACTTGAGTAAGCTGAGCCTGAAGGGATTTGTGGTCAGCGACCAGCTGCTGCATATGGGCAACAAGCTTCGCTAAGCGCGCAGAGAGGTGATCGAGATCGTCAAGCATTTCGCTATCGTAAAGCAAATTCGATAATCTCAAAATCGAAAGCTTACAAATCACTCAAAAAATGTAAGCTAGCGTTCAGAAAACTGTGCTAACGCGCTCAAAAATACTAGCCGCTTTGGCGGGCATTAAGTAATCCTCTCAAATATGAGGCTTTTTACCGACAAGAAAGCGATTTAGGCCAGTTTTCTAGGGAAAACCCCATCGCTCAAACCACTATTTGTTGTTTGCATTGCCTCAGCAGTCCATTACCATGCACACCGTACCGACTGTCTGATGTTTTCGGCCAGTCAGTGAGTTGAGGCAGCAACACCGCGCCTCCCGTTTCAACAAAATAATTAATAGCAGCGCAGTCAAGGAGCTACTTACCATGCAGCTTAGAAATAAACAGGATTTCTGGTCGGGGGTGATGTTCATCATACTCGGCATAGCATTCGCCCTGGGGTCGACGCAGTACTCAATGGGCACAGCCGCTCGCATGGGGCCTGGCTACTTTCCGTTCTGGCTGGGTGTGATCATGGCCGCTTTGGGCCTGCTTGTTTTGCTTAGCTCGATGCGGGGGAAAGCAGAAAAAGTAGACATCGCCCCATTTGACTTCAAAATCTTGGCGATTATCACGGTATCCCAACTTGCCTTTGCCGCTGCACTGCGCCCACTCGGGCTGATTATTTCTATCGTTCTGCTTGTTCTAATCAGCAGTTACGCCAGCCACGAACACCGACTAAAGAGCTCGATCATCAACGCAATTTTCTTGACGATCCTTTGCTACTTCTCTTTTGTCGCAGGTCTCAAATTGGTGTTCCCGATTTGGCCAGCCTTCCTCGGTCTGAATTAAGGAGCACGCGATCATGGAATTACTCAATAACTTAATGCTCGGTTTCGGTGTTGCATTCACACCGGAAAACCTGACCTACGCGTTGTTAGGCTGTTTGCTCGGCACGCTGATTGGTGTGCTACCCGGCCTCGGTCCAGTTCCGACCATCGCCATGCTGCTGCCGATTACATATGTATTGCCTCCGATTGCTGGCTTGATCATGCTGGCCGGTATTTATTACGGCGCGCAGTATGGCGGTTCAACCACCGCTATTCTGGTCAACCTACCGGGTGAAACATCCTCCGTGGTGACAGTATTAGACGGGCACGCAATGGCTAAAAATGGCCGCGCTGGCGCCGCTCTCGCGATCGCTGGCTTGGGCTCGTTTTTTGCAGGTAGCTTCGCGACTCTCTTGATTGCTGCGTTCGCTCCACCCCTGGCAGAACTAGCTTTCAAATTTGGCCCAGCTGAATATTTTTCTCTGATGGTGCTAGGGTTGGTCGGTGCGGTGGTGTTGGCGTCGGGCTCACTGCTCAAGGCCATCTGCATGATCTTGTTGGGCCTCCTGTTGGGCATGGTTGGCACGGACGTGAACTCGGGCGTCGCACGCTTTGACTTCGGCATCCCAGAACTGCAAGACGGCGTCGGCTTCGCAATCGTGGCCATGGGCGTGTTCGGTTACGCCGAAATCATGACCAACCTCGAGCAAAAAGAGAACCGTGTTGATATCAACGGCAAGATCGGTACGCTTTATCCGAACAAACAAGAGTTTAAGGAGTCATGGCCTGCAGTAGTGCGAGGCACTGCAATCGGCTCTATGCTAGGCATTTTGCCGGGTGGCGGCGCCGTATTGTCAGCTTTCGCATCCTACACAGTTGAGAAAAAGGTGTCTAAGACGCCTGAACGTTTCGGTAAAGGTCACCCTGCTGGTTTGGCGGGTCCTGAAGCTGCAAACAACGCGGGTGCGCAAACTTCCTTTATCCCATTGCTGACGCTGGGTATTCCGAGCAACGCCGTGATGGCGCTGATGGTCGGTGCAATGACCATTCACAATATTCAGCCTGGCCCGCAGGTAATGACCAGCCACCCACAACTTTTCTGGGGTCTGATCGCCTCGATGTGGATTGGCAACCTCATGCTAGTTGTGTTGAACCTACCCCTGATCGGGATTTGGGTCAAGCTCCTCAAAGTGCCATATCGTTTACTCTATCCTGCGATTCTGGTGTTTTGTACCATCGGAGTGTACTCACTTAGCTACAACACCTTTGACATCATCATTACGTCTCTCTTCGGCATTGTGGGCTACTTCTGGGCCAAACTGAAGTGCGAAGGTGCACCTCTGTTGCTTGGCTTGGTTCTGGGCCCTCTGATGGAAGAGAACTTCCGCCGAGCCCTACTCTTGTCCCGCGGCAACTTCATGACGTTCATCGACCGCCCACTCTCAGCATCGCTGCTGGCTGTGGCAGCTCTACTGGTGATCATCGTGGCTCTGCCAGCGATCAAAGCCAAACGCGAAGAAGCCTTCGTGGAAGATTGATTCATGTCGAGCATCAATAGCAAAACGTACGAAGCATCCTCCCCCCGTAAAGTCGCTTTTTTGGGCTTGGGGGTGATGGGCTTGCCGATGGCCGGTCATTTGGCCAAGGCAGGACACCAAGTCACCGTTTACAACCGAAATAATCAAAAGGCGCAAGCCTGGGTGAAAGAGTTCGGCGGTCGTGCATGTGCGACCCCCAAAGAAGCCGCGGCAGGTGCAGAGATTGTTTTCTCCTGCGTCGGTAATGACGACGATCTACGGAGCGTCGTCTTGGGCGATAACGGTGCCTTTGCAGGCATGCAAGCAGGTGCAACGTATGTTGATCACACCACCGCCTCAGCCTCGGTCGCCCGCGAACTGCACGTGATCGCCAAACAGAAAGGCTTGCGTTTTATCGACGCTCCGGTATCCGGAGGGCAAGCTGGTGCTGTCAATGGAATGCTCACCGTAATGTGCGGAGGCGACGCAGCAGAGTTTGAGGCTGTGCGCGAGGTGATCGCCGTGATGGCCCGTGCCGTGACCTTGGTTGGACCAGTCGGTGCAGGCCAACTTGCCAAAATGGTGAATCAGATCTGTATCGCGGGTGTGGTGCAGGGCTTGGCTGAGGGCGTGGCCTTCGGCGAAGCTGCTGGTTTAAATATGAAGCAGGTCTTGGATGTCATCAGCAAGGGGGCAGCCCAGAGCTGGCAAATGGAAAATCGCGGAAACACCATGGTCGACGATAAGTTCGACTTTGGATTCGCCGTTGATTGGATGCGCAAAGACCTCAATTTGGCGATGGATGAAGCGCGGCGCAATGGTGCACGCCTCCCTGTTACCGCATTGGTGGATCAGTTTTATGCAGACGTTCAAAAAATGGGCGGCAATCGCTGGGATACCTCAAGCCTGCTCAAGCGGCTGCGATAACCTGGTGGTTAGTACAAAAAACGGCGCTCTAGAGCGCCGTTTTTGTTTCTAACACTAGCGTATCTGTGTCTGGTCGCGCGTCCTGCCCGCGTTTAAAGATGAACGTAGCCAACTCATTCAGAGCCAGCGTGTAAACGTCTCGTTTAAATTCGATCACATCATCCAAAGACACCCAGTAGTGACTCCAGCGCCATGCGTCAAACTCCGGATGCGGTGTTGCGCGCAACTGCACATCGTGGTCGCGCCCAAGCATTCGCAGCAAAAACCAAATCTGTTTTTGCCCTCGATAATGCCCCCGCGACTCGCGCCGGATAAAGGTATCCGGGACGTCATAGCGCAACCACTCACGTGTGCGTCCTAAAATTCGAACATGGTCGGGCTTGAGGCCAACCTCTTCATGAAGCTCGCGAAACATGGCCTGAACTGGGCTTTCGCCCTGTTTGATGCCACCTTGGGGGAACTGCCAAGCATGTTCCCGAATACGCTTACCCCAAAAGACCTCGTTTTTTTGATTCACGAGGATGATTCCGACATTAGGACGGTAGCCTTCGCGATCAAGCATGGCCACTCCCAACGAATTCAATACAATTGCATTTGATTATACGTATCTGTCGGCGATTTTGCCCTAATAAAATTTATTGGTTATCCATGCGCGCCTCAGCTTTTCATATCAGCACCCTCAAAGAAGCCCCAAACGATGCAGAGATCACAAGTCATCGCTTGATGATGCGCTCAGGCATGATCCGCAAACTCGCAGGCGGGGTCTATAACTACATGCCACTCGGGCTGAGAGTGATCCGTAAAATTGAGCACATTATCCGACAGGAGATGGATGCTGCCGGCGCGCTCGAACTACTGATGCCTGTTGTTCAGCCCGCTGAACTTTGGATGGAGTCCGGCCGATGGGAGCAATACGGCCCCGAACTGCTACGGATCAAAGATCGTCACGGGCGCGATTTTGTCCTGCAACCCACTTCAGAGGAAGTCATCACCGACATCGCTCGCAATGAAATTCAAAGCTGGCGTCAACTCCCAGTGAATTTTTATCATATCCAAACAAAATTCCGTGATGAGCGTCGCCCCCGCTTTGGCGTCATGCGCGGTCGTGAGTTCACGATGAAAGATGCGTACTCTTTCGATCGTGATGTGGCCAGCGCCCAGAAAAGCTATCAGGTGATGTTCGATGCCTACATGAAAATTTTTTCGCGTATGGGGCTAACCTTCCGAGCGGTGTCGGCAGATACGGGCTCTATCGGCGGTTCGCAAAGTCATGAGTTTCAAGTGATCGCGGATATTGGCGAAGACCTTATCGTCTATGACCCAGCTTCCAATTACGCAGCGAACATCGAACTTGCGCCGGCGCCTTGCTTATTAGATCAACGTCACGCCGCATCAACCCCACTGACGCGCGTATCAACACCGGGAGCGTCCAAGTGCGAAGCCGTCGCCGCACTGTTAAACGTCCCTCTGTCCCAGACCGTAAAATCGATCGTACTGGCGACCGATCCAGAGAAGGGCCCTGCGCAAGTTTGGCTCTTGCTGTTGCGCGGGGATCATGAACTCAACGAGATCAAAACCGGCAAAGTGCCTGGATTAAACAAAGGATTTCGTTTTGCAACAGAGGCTGAAATTGTCGAGCACTTCGGTTGCAAGCCCGGCTATTTGGGGCCCGTCAAGACAACAAAACCCGTCAAAGTCATCGCCGACCTAACCGTCGCGAATATGCATGACTTTACTTGCGGAGCCAACCAAGAGGACTTCCACCTAACCGGCGTCAATTGGGGAAGAGACCTCCCCGAACCAGATCTTGTGACGGACTTGCGTAACGTGGTCGAAGGCGACCAAGCGCCTGACGGAAAAGGCACTCTTGCCATCCAGCGCGGTATTGAAGTCGGACATGTTTTTTATTTAGGTACAAAGTACTCCGAGGCATTAAAAGCAACCTTCCTGGATGAAAGTGGTAAGCCCGCACTCATGGAAATGGGCTGCTATGGAATCGGGGTGACACGAATCGTCGGCGCAGCGATCGAGCAAAATCACGACGCCAAGGGGATTGTCTGGCCTCGAGCGATCGCGCCCTTTGAGGTCGTAATCTGTGCGGTCGGTTGGGGTAAAAGCCAAGCCGTACGTGATGCAGCCGAAGCACTTTATGCGGAGCTCAAGGCCAAGGGTGTTGATGTCATTCTTGACGATCGCGATCTACGCCCAGGCATCATGTTTGCAGAGTGGGAGCTCATCGGCCCACCAGTGCGTATCACTGTTGGCGAGCGCGGTCTGAACGACGGCGTCATCGAATTGTTGGGGCGCAAACAAACAGAAGCGACGCGCGTATCACTCACGGAAGGTTGTGCAGAGGCGATCTCCCTACTCGAGACCTACTGATGCAACACCGATTTGACGTGCGGGTCTACTACGAAGACACCGATATGGGTGGTGTCGTGTTTTACGCAAACTACCTGAAGTTCATGGAGCGCGGACGCACAGAATGGTTACGCGCGATGGGTGTCAATCAATTTGAACTAGCTCAGTCGGCTCAGCGGATGTTTATGGTGGCAAAACTGGATATCAAGTATCTTTTGCCAGCGAAGCTCGACGATTTGCTACAAATTGAAAGCGAAGTGACACGACTCGGTCGTGCTTCGTTACACTTCAGGCAGACGATTCGTCGTAACGGGGAACTCTTGACACAAGGGAATATCCAAGTTTGCTGTGTAGAAACAGTTAACATGCGAGTCGCCGCGATTCCGGAATCGATTCACACAAAATTTGCTGCCATTAATCGGGACTAAGTGATGCCAACTACCTCAGATATGTCAATGCTCTCCCTGGTACTGAACGCCAGTATTCCCGTTCAGTTCATCATGCTGATGCTCATTGTCATCTCGATCGCCTCATGGACTTTTATTTTTGCCAAACGCTCCACGATCAAAAAGGCGCTTACGCAAACGCGCCGGTTTGAGGATGATTTCTGGTCCGGTGGTGATCTAGCACTATTACATCAGTCAATTTCTACCCGCCGCGCAGAGCAAGGCGCGCTAGCCCGAATATTTGACTCAGGCATGACGGAATTCCTCAAGGCGCGGCGCGCCGGAGCACCTAATGAAACCTCCGCCAGCCTTGACGGCGCGCGTCGTGCAATGCGTGCAGCGTTTCAGCGCGAAATGGATGAACTCGAGTCACATCTCAACTTTTTGGCCTCGGCGGGCTCGGTAAGTCCCTACATTGGGCTACTTGGCACGGTGTGGGGCATCATGCACGCGTTTGTCGGACTGGCAAACGTTCAGCAAGCAACGCTCGCATCCGTTGCCCCTGGCATCGCCGAAGCCTTGATTGCCACGGCGATCGGTCTTTTCGCGGCAATTCCTGCGGTTGTCGCCTATAACCGCTACACCCACGACATCGATCGTTTATCGATCCGATTTGAGACCTTTGTCGATGAGTTCCTGAACATCTTGCAACGACAGGTGCGCTGATGTCCTCCGTTCGCTCGAGCTCTGGGCGCCCAGGTCGACGCCTGAAAAACGAAATCAACGTAGTGCCCTACATCGATGTGATGTTGGTGCTACTGGTGATTTTTATGGTGACGGCACCACTCATTACGCCTGGGGTGATTGAATTACCCTCGGTCGGACAGGCAGCCAACGTACCCCTTACGCCAATTGAGATCCAAATCACAGAGGATGGAAAGCTCTCTTGGCGCAAGCGTGAGCCCGGCGCTGTGAACGTACCTGTGGAGCGCAGCGCGCTCGCACAAACCATTTTGTCTGAACTCAAGCCTGACCAGCCCGTCGTCATTGCCGCCGATGGCAAAGTTCCATACGAAGCCGTCATGAAGGTGATGGATGATTTACGTAAAAATGGTGTCACCAAGCTAGGTTTACTGGTCGACCAAAAGAGTGACGCTCCAGCACCGAATGCAAAACCTTCGGGCAGACCAGCAAATAGACGATGAGAAGGATTCGCGCATACAAGCGACTAGCCTGTTGCACCCGCCATGACGCCACGTAACGCATCGCCTGTCAGCGGCCCCATGTTGCCGCCCAAACAAACGCTCGATATCAAGGCGTTTGGCTGGGCGCTACTCGCCCACCTTGTGCTTGTCCTGCTGCTCGTCGTTGGTCTGAACTGGAAGACCGAGGCGGAAGGCCCGATGCAAATCCAATTGTGGGCCGACGGCAATAGCCCTGTTAATCCACCTCCTCAACCGCCCGCAAAGGCGGAGCCGACGCCCGAGCCAACGCCCGCACCTGAGCCGGCACCTGCGCCACCCCCACCACCTCCTCCACCTACTCCCGCTACATCGGCGCCGCCGCCAAAGGCTGAGGTTGATCCAGAAATCGCCCTGGACGAGGAACGTAAAAAGCGAGAGGAGCAAGAGCGGCTTGAGCGCGAACAGGTCAGGAAAGAAGAGGAGCGCATCAAGCGCGAGCGCGAACTCGCGGCCAAACGAGAGCGCGAACGCCTAGAGCAACAACGAGAAAAAGCCGAGCGTCTCGAAGCGGAGAAACGCGCCAAAGAAGAGGCCGCGGCAAAGGCCGCTCTGGAGAAGAAGAAAAAAGAAGAGGCGGACAAGAAGGCGAAAGAAAAAGCCGAGGCGGATCAAAAGGCTAAAGAGAAGGCACAAGCCGATCAAAAAGCTAAAGAAGCAGCGGCCGCTGCCGCAAAACGTGAGCAGGCCTTACGTGACGCATTCCGCAACGACGCGATGGGTGCCGCTGGTATTCCGGGCGGCACAGCCGATCGCAATCAGGCGGGAGGTGGCCGAAACGACGGCTATGGCGCTAAAGTGCGGGCCTGCGTACAGCCAGGCGTGGCGTTCCCCACGCCACCGCGCAGTGGCGCCACAAATCCTGCAGCCGTATATCGGGTGCAACTGCGTCCAGACGGCACGATCGCGGATGTGAAACTCACTCGCGGCTCAGGCAATCCAAACTTTGACCGCGCTGTAGAAACTGGCATCAGACGGTGCACGCCTTTCCCTAGGCCCCCTTCTGGTAGCTACCCAGGTTATATCGACGTCAATTACAATATGTACGATTGACAGGAGCTCGCAAAAATATGACGTTTACCCGCTCGTACGGCCTCAAAGAAGCTACCCGCGCTCTTCTACAGAACGCTCGTCTATGGCTCGGACTTTGTCTCGCGCTCCTCGGCATGGTTACAACCATGCCGGCTCAGGCACAGCTGCGGGTGGATATTTCAGGTACGGGTGCTCAGCAATATCCCGTTGCAATTGCAGACTTCAGCGGAGACTCGGCTGGAGCACAAATTGCCGAAATCATCCGCGCCGACCTAACTCGCTCGGGCCAGTTCCGTCTTATTTCGACCTCTGGATCAAATCTGACCGTCGATACACCTATCGCCTACGACGAGTGGCGCACGCGAGGTGCTGACTTCATCGCATACGGCACAGTCGTGCGCACGCCCGACGGGCGCTTCGAGGTGAAGTATCGCCTGGGGGATACGGTCAAACGCGGCCCTCTTGATGGCGTCGCCTTCTCCGGCACCGAAAAAGAGCTCCGTCGCATCGCGCATCAAATCGCAGATCGTATTTACGAAAAAATTACTGGAATCCGCGGCGTATTTGCCACGCGCATCGCCTATGTCCTAAAACAAGGCAATACCTACGAGCTCCAAATTGCGGATGCGGACGGTCAGAACCCTCAGGTGGCGCTGCGCTCCCGTGAGCCCGTTATTTCCCCCTCTTGGTCTCCAGACGGCTCCCGCTTGGCATACGTAAGCTTTGAATCCGGCAAGCCTGTGGTCTATGTGCATCATCTCGCCACGAGCAAACGCTTCCCGGTCGCCAACTACAAAGGTAATAACTCTGCACCGGCTTGGTCGCCCGATGGTAGTCAGCTTGCCGTTGTGCTGACGCGAGACGGACTCTCACAGATCTATACCGTCAGTGCTGCCGATGGGTCTAACCTTCGTCGCATCACACGCTCACCACTCATCGATACTGAACCTGTGTTTAGCCCAGACGGACGCTCGATCTACTTCACGAGCGATCGCAGCGGCAGCCCTCAGGTGTACCAGGTTGGGTTGGATGGAGGAGAGCCTCGCCGCGTAACCTTCAACGGCGGTTACAATATCTCACCAAGAATCTCTCCAGATGGCAAAACGTTGCTCACCGTAACGCGCCGAGACGGGTCTTACCGTATTGTTTCGTTGAACTTGACAAACAATACCGAGTCCTTCCTGACAGGGGGACGAGATGACCAGTCCCCTAGTTTCGCGCCGAATGGTATGCAAGTGTTGTATGCCGCCGTACAAGGTGGTCGGAGCGTCTTGGCGGGCGTGTCCAGCGATGGTCGCGTACGCCAAACCTTATCGATCCTGAACGGTGAAATCCGCGAACCCACCTGGGGCCCGTTTTCTAAATAGTCGAATCTCCTAGCAAAGGAAACATCATGAAAGCTCGTATCGCTAAAGCGTTAACTATTGCGGCAGTTGCCGCCAGTCTTGCAGCTTGTAGCTCAGTATCCCTGGATGATCAGGCTGGTGCTGGCGCCGGCGCTGACGGTTCGGGAATTCTTGACCCGTTCAACCCGCAAAGCATTTTGGCTAAGCAACGTTCTGTTTACTTTGACTTCAATAGCTACACTGTCAGCGAGCAGTATCGTAGCCTCGTTGAAACACACGGAAAGTACTTAGCAAGCAAGCCACAGCAACGCGTTGTGATCGAAGGCAACACAGACGCTCGTGGCGGTTCTGAATACAACTTGGCGTTGGGCCAGCGCCGTGCGGAAGCAGTCCGCCGTATGCTGACGTTGATTGGCGTATCTGACACTCAAGTTGAAACCATTAGCTTCGGTAAAGAAAAGCCAAAAGCACTAGGTGACACTGATGCTGACTACGCTGAAAACCGCCGTGCGGATTTCAACTACAAGCGTTGATTTATTGCGTTTGAGTTAGATCTGTTCAGGGCGGCTTATCAGCCGCCCTGTTACTTTCGAAAGGAATTACCCATGACTTTTCAATCATCGCTTATTCGCCGAATGGTGATTGGCGCAACACTAACTGGCAGTATGCTGCTCACTCAAACAGCCTTTGCGTTTGCTGATGACGACGCACGTAAAGCGATCGTCGACTTACGCCAGCAGATCAAAATACTGACTGAGGCGAATCAACGTGCCCGTATACAGTTGGCTGATCAGATTGAGGGCCTAGAGCAAGAGGTCGCGCGTTTGCGCGGCGAGATCGAACAGCTCACGCGTCCCGGTGGTGCGAGCGCAGCCGGCGGAGGTCGAGCACCAGACGCGCAGTCTCAAGATCCCAGAGAGCAAGCGGCTTTTGATCAGTCAATGGAAAGCTTTCGCAAAGGACAGTACAAAGAAACGATTCAAAATTTGACAGCGTTCATGACGCTCTATCCAGACAGCACGCTTACTCCTACCGCACAGTTTTATCTCGGTAGTAGTCGCTATGCGATGAAAGACTTCAAAGGCGCAATGGGCACACTACAAGCAATGGTCCAAAAATATCCGACCCAGCAACGCGCTCCCGATGCATTACTAATGGTTGCCGCCTGCCAGATTGAATTAAACAATCGTGCTGGTGCAAAAGTAACTTTGCAGCGCATTATCAAAGACTATAAGGGCACACCCGCTGCTGATACCGCAGCGAAACGACTACCGCTCTTGCAGTAAACCAAGCCTCACGGCATTGTCATCAACAGACAGGCGACGCCGGCAACGATCAGCACGATGCCGAGCGTCTCCCGCCGTGTGCTCTTGCTCAAGAACACACGCCACGACAGTAGCTGCGCAAACAACACTTCGACCAAACCGAGTGTGCGCACATTCGCTGCAGCAGTCAGCGCAAACCCCAAGAACCATCCCTGCGAAGCCGAGGCGCCAAGCAAGCCACCCCAGATGGAAATACGCCACGCTTTCAAGCAGCGGATCCATGCGTCGTAATGAAACGTCATCATCCAAGCCGCTAGCAAAATGGTCTGCAAGCCTAGCCCACAGGTCAAGGTCCAAGACGCGCGTACGAAGAAATGCGCTTCACCTAAGGCAAGAATGCCACCCCGGAAGGACACTGCGGCAATCGCAAAGCACGCGGCTGCCAATAAACCTAGCACGACAGGTTGCCATGATGGGCCTGCATCCCCCCCAGTCGCTGGCTTAGAGGCCATGATGGTGACTCCCACTGTCGCAACAACAATTGCGCCCATTGCAAGCAACGAAATTTGATCGCCGAGTACGATCAAACCGAAGAGGGCAACTTGAACAGGCTCAGTTTTGGTCCACGCCGTCACCACCACGAAGGCGCGTTGTCGCATCGCTGCCAGCATCAATGCGGTCGCCGCGATTTGCGATAGCGCCCCAGCCAGCACGAACAGGGCGAAAGTCCAATTCATCGAGGGCAACACAGAACCCGTTACAAATATCGCGATGAGCGTGAACAAAAAAGCAAACGGGAATCCGTATAAAAAACGAACTTGTGTCGCACCCAGCGTACCAAGCTGCTCGGTAAGACTGCGCTGTATCGCATTACGACCAGCCTGCGCCGCCGCCGCGAAAATTGAAGCGGGTATCCATAACCACGTCCATTCGTGCTCTGTCATATTAGGCTGCCATTTTATTTTTAGTTTGTACGCGCTGCATGCTGATGTAGCAACGTAACCGTTGTGGCATCAAGCTTAATGCCCTCCTCGCGCTGCCGTTTCATTTTTTTTAACTCAATTTCGCCCGGCACGATTACAGGGCGTCCCTCTACCGCAGCGGGGCTGTCATGCAAAATTGCTGCAAAATCGGTCATGCGTTCCGTCAGCCACTGTGGTGATCCAAGCATCTGTGTATTGATGAGGATGAAAAAATGGCCCAGATTCTGGGGCTCATCGGGGGCATCCACCCAAGACTTCACATGCGTCAAGTAAGCGGCGTTGGAAAGTAGCCCAGCAAATAAATCAACGAGCAATGCCAAACCATAACCCTTATGTCCGCCAATTGGCTGTAGAAATCCATCTAGCGCAGCCTTTGGATCAGTTGTTGCTCGACCCTTATCATCGGTTGCCCAAGTGTCTGGAATCGCTTCACCACGCTTGAGTGCATTTCGGATTTTGGCGCGCGCCACGACGCTCATCGCCATGTCCAACAAGAAAGGATCGCCACCTGGGTTTGGCACCCCAAACCCAAGAGGACTATTCCCCAATCGCGCATCACTGCCACCCCACGGCGCGATGGTGGTCGTAGCATTACTGCCGATGATGCTGGCAAAACCTTGCTGCGCAGCGATTAGGGAGTATGGAGAGATGGGTCCGAAATGATTGCTGCCGCGCGCAAATGCCATTGCAATACCACATTGCTTTGCAGCATCCATTGCAGCACGCAGAGCGTGCATACCAACAAGCGGTCCAACTCCGTTATCGCCGTCCACGAGTCTCAGGGCCGGCGCAGGCGCCTGCACAGTTATTTTGGGCTGAGCGCGGATACCATTAACGAGCAAACGGTCGCCGTACGACTCAATTCGCGATAACCCATGGGTGCTCAGTCCGAAAAGATCCGCCATCACGAGTACCTGCACCACATCTTTTGCATCTGCCAACGTCAAGCCTAAGCCTTGAAACGCCTTGATCGCCAAAGCCGATAGCTCAGCCTCGGACCATACCGTTTTCACCTGCGCATTTTGTGTCATCTAAAACTGCCTCGATTACATGTGTGGACCCGAGCATACCCCCGCGCGAGCTTGCCGTCATGGGCGGAGATTGTACGCAAAGGCGGGGCACATAAAAAAACCCTCGGTAAGAACCGAGGGTTTCGCGCACACCCCAAAAATCGGGGTTGGTGTCTGAGTAGTTGGAGCTTAGAAGCCCATGCCGCCCATTCCACCCATGCCGCCCATATCGCCACCAGGCATGCCGCCGCCAGCAGCAGGCTTGTCTTCAGCGAGTTCGCAAACTGCTGCTTCGGTTGTCAGCAACAAGCTGGCAACGGATGCTGCGTTTTGCAGGGCTGTACGTGTCACTTTGGTTGGATCCAAAACACCTTGCTCGACTAGGTCACCGTACTCGCCAGAAGCGGCGTTAAATCCATAGTTACCCTTGCCGTTTGCAACGTTATTGACTACAACACTTGGCTCATCGCCAGCGTTTGCAACGATCGTACGCAGTGGCTCTTCGATGGCACGCAAGACAAGCTTGATACCAGCGTCTTGATCAGGATTGTCACCCTTAACCTTGGCCACCACAGCGCGCGTGCGAATCAGTGCAACGCCGCCGCCAGGAACAATGCCTTCTTCCACGGCCGCACGTGTTGCGTGCAGTGCGTCTTCGACACGCGCCTTCTTTTCCTTCATTTCGACTTCGGTTGCTGCACCGACACGGATCACAGCAACACCGCCAGCCAACTTGGCTACGCGCTCTTGCAGTTTTTCACGATCGTAGTCAGAGGTTGCTTCCTCGATCTGGACACGGATCTGCTTGACGCGTGCCTCGATCGACTTGGCATCGCCATGACCATCGATGATTGTGGTGTTTTCTTTACCGACTTCGATACGCTTCGCTTGACCAAGCTCAGCCAGCGTTGCTTTTTCAAGCGACATGCCGGTTTCTTCGGAGATCACAGTACCACCGGTCAGGATGGCGATGTCTTCAAGCATTGCTTTACGGCGATCACCAAAACCAGGCGCTTTGACAGCAGTGGTCTTGAGAATGCCACGAATGTTGTTCACAACCAGGGTTGCCAAGGCTTCGCCTTCGACGTCTTCCGCAACGATCAGCAGCGGACGGCTCGATTTAGCAACTTGCTCGAGCACGGGCAGCAGATCACGAATGTTGCTGACTTTCTTGTCATAGATCAGAACGTAAGGATCGTCCAGAGCCGAGACTTGCTTGTCTGGATTGTTGATGAAGTAAGGCGACAGGTAGCCGCGGTCAAACTGCATACCTTCCACGACGTCAAGCTCGTTGTCCAGCGACTTACCATCTTCAACAGTGATAACGCCTTCTTTACCAACTTTGTCCATCGCGTCAGCAATGATCTGGCCGATCGAGAGATCGCTGTTAGCAGAGATTGAACCAACCTGAGCGATTTCTTTGGTTGTTGTGCATGGCTTGGAGAGCTTTTTGAGCTCGTCAACCGCAGCGGCGACAGCTTTGTCGATACCACGCTTGAGGTCCATTGGATTGATGCCGGCGGCAACATACTTCAGGCCTTCGACAACAATCGACTGTGCCAACACGGTAGCCGTGGTGGTGCCGTCACCGGCGTTGTCAGAGGTCTTGGAAGCAACTTCCTTGACCAACTGAGCGCCGATGTTTTCGAATTTGTCTTTCAGTTCAATTTCTTTAGCAACCGACACACCGTCTTTGGTAACGGTTGGGGCGCCGAAAGAACGCTCGAGCACGACGTTACGGCCTTTCGGACCGAGTGTTGTTTTTACTGCATTGGCGAGGATGTTCACGCCACGGACGATACGCACACGTGCGTCATCGCCGAATAGAACTTGCTTGGCAGCCATTTAGATTTCCTTCCGTATTCTATGAATTACTGGACCACGGCGAGGATTTCTTCCTCGCGGATGACAAGGACTTCTTCGCCGTCGACTTTAACGGTTTGGCCGGCATATTTACCGAACAAAACCTTGTCGCCAACTTTGACATCCATCTTCAACACTTTGCCGTCTTCGGTTTGTTTACCGGGACCAACGGCCAACACCTCACCCTGATCGGGCTTTTCAGCGGCGCTTTCAGGGATAACGATGCCCGAGGCAGTTTTGCGCTCGTTGTCCAGGCGTTTGACGATCACGCGATCGTGCAGGGGACGCAGGGCCATGTAGA
>JACCDX011357765.1_pt1 | contig 20018 bp, 17 predicted proteins | sample 7449681 | NCBI WGS metagenome assembly JACCDX01 (sample SAMN15323450, study PRJNA562643) | freshwater metagenome | isolation source: river surface water | place: USA:Blue River Watershed | collected 2017-08-18
CTCGCTTCTGTTGCTCATAGCGACGCATCCACCAGAGGCACTCAAACATTTGCTCAGCGAGATAAATTTGTAGTGCAGTGGTTGCCTTTAATTCTGTAATGACAGATTTAAGACATGCATCATAGAGAGCACGCGATTCACCTGGAAGAACGGGATCAGTAGAGACAATCTCTGAAATCGAAAGTGCAGTGGATACAGACGGTGGTTTATTTTTTTGCGCCATTTCTTATTCGCCTATCTATAAATAAAAAAGAATCGCATTTACAAATCCTTATCTGCTTCGAAGAATCACGCCAGGACTATCTTCAGGCGTTCCGATAAATTCAACACCTGCATCTTCAAGTGATTTCCTTATCAAGGTATTTGTTCGAGTATGACTTGATGGAATACCGTCCTCAAGCTCTAGCCTGCGAATTGTAGCAACACCGATTCCCGAATTTTCAGCAAGATCATTTGCACTCCAGCGCAGCAGCGCTCTTGCAGCTCGAATTTGTGCACTGGATATCATATTTTGATATAATTAATATTAAATTTAGTATAATAGTTAATATTTATATTTTTGAAATTTATAATTCCATCTTACTTGATTCTTTCAATGTTCCAAAGGAGGAATAATGAGCAAAAACCATAAAAAACTAAACGATATCTTAAATACAATATCAGATGCATATGCCACAAATACCATACGAGCCTACAGAGCAGATTTTGAAGAGCTGATTGTATTTTGCAACAAGAGCAAACTATCAGCTCTACCTGCAAAACCAACCACAATTGCAAAATTCGTAGACGAAGTCACTAATACGAACATTTCTTCGGCCAGCATTCGAAGAAAATTAGTATCGATTGCTGCAATACATCGGTGGGCTAATTTAATTGATCCAACAAAGTCACCGGAAGCAAAGCTTGCTGTTCGTAAAATGCATAGAAAATTAGGTCGACTATGCGCTCAAGCGGAACCTATAAATGAAGAAAGATTAAAGTTAATGTTTCGAAGCACTGAAAACAATTTACGTGGAAAACGTGATCGTGCTCTTCTGATGCTTGCCTATGAAACGATGAGACGTAGGTCTGAATTAGCATCACTATTGATTGGTGATATTCGTGAAACCAAAAATGGTGCCGCTATATTATTAAGAAAAAGCAAAACAGATCAAGAGCGATTAGGAACGTGGCTACAGATCTCGGCTAAGACTTATGCTTTAACAAAGCAATGGATAAAATCCGCAAACATTAAAGATGGGAAAATTCTCAGAGGCTTAAAGATTAATGACCAAGTAACAAACGGACTTACCGGGGCTCAAATTGGCAGAATTTTTAAGCGGAACGCATCTAATGCAGGAATTGATGCATCATCAATAAAAAACATAAGTGGTCACTCTATTCGAATTGGGGCTGCTCAAGATTTACTAATATCTGGAGCGACATTACCGCAAATCATGGCAAAAGGTGGATGGACAAAAGTTGATACAGTAATGCGATATATTGAAAGAGCAGGATCAATTTAAACATTCATACACCTCAAAAAACAGTCTGTATGAAATTGTCAGAAATATTGAGCATAGAACAAATGAGTTTATGTTTTAACCTTACTCATTAAAAATTACAAAAAATATTTTTTCTAAGTAGAATTTATAATACTGATTTTTATAACTAATTACTACATCATTTACAAAAACCTTTGGCGGCTTTAAGCAACCCATCGTCGACAGACACTGGAGGTGTCCAGCCCAATAATTGGCTAGTCTTAGTAATGTCTAGTTCCAATGAACTACACAATCGCTGATAAATACTCAGCTTGTTTAAAACTGTCGCCCCCAACTTCAATAGCGCAAGTGGTATATAAAACAGACGTGCAGGATGACCTAAGGCAACTCCCATACGCTTAAGTAGATCAGCCGTAGATAGATCATCTCCATCACTGACTAGAAAAGTCTGGTTAGCGGCTAAGGGATGCTCCAAGCAAGTGATAATAAGGTCAACTAAGTTTTCCAATGCAACAAGGCTACGACGGTTTTGATTCACGGCAGCCAGTGGTAGCGGTACACCTCTAACCAACCATTGCATCATTGATAAAAAGTTGGCCTTAACTCCATGACCATATACAAGGGGCGATCGAATTATCACCACCTCCATGCCAGTATCGGATGAAATATGACGCAGCAAATTTTCAGCCTCATATTTGGAGATCCCGTAGGGATCTATTGGCGCAGGTACGTCATCAGCTGTAAAAGGACGACCCGCTTTAGTGCATTCGCCATTCACCTTGACAGAGCTCAAAAAAACAAAGCGACGTACCCCCGCTGATGCAGCTTGGCGCGCAAGATTAACTGTGCCTTCTACATTTACTCGTCGAAAATCAGCCAGCGAATCTGAATTTTTATCTTTCATTACATGAACACGAGCTGCACAATGCACCACAACGCTTACCCCTTGAAGTGCCTTGCTCCAGTTAGTCGTGGACATAATATCCCCCAACTCTATTGGGGTTACACCCTTAGGAAAGGTAACATTCTTGCGTCTAACAGGAGCAACAACACTGTCTAAAACGCGATCCATAGATATGCGCTTAACTAAAGCACCTCCTAAAAAGCCGCTTGCGCCTGTCACCAAAATTATCACTATTATTCCTTCAAGCCTTCGCTTCAAACTTTTAACTAGCCCATGACTATTATGGGTGCATTATTTCCATGAGCTTTGCCGGATACTTTGAGAGGATTTTAAACATATTGGTCTGCAGGCCATTCTCACGACAGGCCCGTAATACTTCTTGGTTTAGAAGTACCTTTGACCGCCATCCATTCGTACTGACTCCTCCCGTTTGCATATGCACCAAGATTTCTGAAAGGTGTTCATATCGCAAATGCTGATCATAAAATGCACGAACGATGAATTCGAAATCTCCTGCAATACGATAATCAGTCTTAAATTTACCTACTCGCTGAACAACCTTTTTGTCAAAAAAAAGCGCAGGATGCGCCGGCATCCAACCCCACGCAAGCCGGTCGGGTGTAAATCTTTTTGAACGATACCTTCGGAAAATGCGATTTGGAGAGTTCTCACGAAAATAACCAACATCCCCCAACAATGCATCAAGTTTATGTGCCTGTATTTTTCTAGCCACCAGAGACAAAACTTTAGATGAAGCATAAATATCATCTGCATTGAGAAAACAGATGATATCTCCTTGAGCCAAAGCTAAACCCTTATTCATTGCATGGTAAATACCGTTATCAGGTTCGATAACCAAGTCTGCAAGTTTTGAACGATAGGCAGACAGTATGTCCACGCTGCTATCAGAAGATCCACCATCGATGACGATGTGCTCTACATAGGGGTAGTCCTGTTCTGCAACCGAGCGTAGGGTACTCTCAAGGGTTTTTCCACTGTTGTAGCAAACTGTAATGACAGAGATTCTCATTCGAAGTATCAGCTAGCTGACTGACGCTCTATGAAGTAATTACCTAGAACAAGTACGTCCATTTTTGTTCTCAAAAAGCAGTTTAATGCCTCCTTAGGGCTACACACCACAGGCTCATTTTCATTGAAAGACGTATTCAGGACTATCGGTACTCCAGTAAGACTAAAGAACGCTTTTATAAGCTGATAGTAACGTTGGTTCTGATTTGCAGTCACTGTTTGAAGTCGTCCTGAACCATTAACATGGGTAACCGCAGGTATCTCTGGCCGCCGTGCTTCCTGAATCTGAAACACCTGGAGCATGAAGGGAACGTCATGGTCTAGCTCGAACCAGTCCTTAACATGCTCACGAAGAATTGAGGGGGCAAAGGGACGAAAAGACTCTCTGCGCTTAATCTTCAAATTCAGTATGTCTTTCATATCAGACCGCCTCGGGTCACCAAGGATACTTCTATTGCCGAGTGCTCTTGGTCCCCATTCCATGCGACCTTGGAACCAGCCGATGACCTTGCCTTCGCTAATGGCTTTTGCTGTTAGATTGCAAAGTTCTCTCTCATCATTGATTTCATCAACATTGCATTCTGCATCCTTAAGTTCTGGGGAGTTATTTGCTAACAGGTCTGAAATAACATCACGGTCGAAGGATGGCCCCCAGTATGAATGTTCCATACTAAATCCGCGGGGCTGTTTGAGTTCTTGGTTCCAAACAACATAGGCCGCGCCAATACACCCTCCACTATCTCCAGCAGCAGACTGTATATAAACTTCCTTAAATGGACTGCGATCAAAAATTTTACCGTTGGCTACAGAGTTCATAGCGCAGCCGCCGGCCAAAGCCAACCGAGACTCACCAGTTTCTTTTGCAACATAATTAAGAAGATGAAAAAAAGCTTCCTCGTACATTGCCTGTGCTGAAGCCGCAATATTCCAATGTTTCTCTGTCAGCTCTTGATCCTTTTTCCTTGCAGGCCCAAGTAATTGTTCAAGTAGATCAGTAAAAACACATCCAATCTTGGGCTCACCATCATCCCAGACCATCGATACGCCTTCTGAGTGATGCTGAAAATAGTCAAGGTTTAATTCGAATTCACCTTCTGGCAACAACTGCACGATCTCACGCATCTTTTCAAGTTCAGTAGGCTGCCCGTATGGTGCAAGTCCCATAACTTTATATTCGTCGCCATAGTTCGCAAATCCAAGATGTTGAGTAATCGAAAGATAAAATAATCCTAGTGAATGGGGAAAGTGGATCTTAGATTCTACGGAAATACCCGATCCCTTCCCTCTCCCCCACATCGTACTGACAAAATCACCAAAACCATCTACAGACACGACCGCTGCACTTTCGAATGGAGACACTAAGAAACTGCTTCCCATGTGTGCAAGATGATGCTCAATATTATGGATCTTCCCGCGAACATCCTTTATAGATACTCCGATTCCATCTGCAATCGATTCTGGTATTCCAGTTACTTTGCTGGCATTTCGAAGTCGGTCTGTCACAGCTGCAAGACTTGGCCTTCTACTGAATGCAAATCGCGCCTTTTTTAGTGAATCGGCTGAAGGATTTCGATTTACTGCGAAATGGTCGACTTGTTCGATCGATATCCCTGCCTCAGAAAGGCAGTAACGAATCGCCTCCGTAGGAAAACCGGCCCAATGCTTGATGCGCCGAAAACGCTCTTCCTCTGCGGCCGCGATCAAGACTCCATCGCATAAAATACAAGCTGAAGCATCACCATGGTAGGCATTGATTCCTAAGATATAGGTTTTCATATATAAATAATTTCTAATCTTTATTTTTAAATTTCAATTAGATGCGCTCTACATCGCTCAGCTACTTCATGCTTACGATTGCGCGCTATTGCAAAAACATTAGGTGAAACTAACCATGGTGTAGAGTTAGTGAAATTTATTTCATTTCGATCAGCATCATACAAAGCAAGGTCATAGCCTTGCTCTGATAACCATTTTGCAAATGAAGACTCTGTATAGCCGAATGCATGAAGTGATCCATTAAGTTCAAGTAACCATACAGGCGGATTTGATCTTTTTAACATCTCTTGTGCACCTCGCAACGCATCGGGTTCTGCACCCTCAATATCCATCTTTCCAATAGCAAAGGTTCCATCAATAATTTCGTCTAGGCGTACTAATGGCACGGTTATCACAGATTGCCCAATATCATCTGCAGTTTGAATTCGATTTGTCGTGTCACACTTATCAAGAAAATTTATTTCACTATTTTTATCGCCTAAGGCACAAGAATAAATACTCACATTTTTAAGTCCATTGATCGCGATATTTTCTTTCAATCTCCGATTTGCTTCTGGACCCGGTACAAAAGCAATGATATGACCAGAATGACCAACAAGCGACGCACCTAATAATGAATACACTCCAATATTTGCTCCTACATCAAGCATTTTGTCACCATCTAAAAGATAGCGCCGAAGGAAGTGCATTTCGTGATAATCAGGATTTTCATCGCAATAAATAACCAAACTTGCTGAGGGACTATCCGGATAGCAACGAAGAGTTAATCCACCAAACACACTAATATCAATTGGTCTCGTCAGCAGACGCTTACGAAGCTGCCACACAACTGCCCTTGCAATAGCTCGAACCTGGCGACCACGATTGGCTGGGTGATCCCAAATGTACTTAAGAACTTTTAAAATATTCTGCATGTAAAGTTATTCATTATTTAAACATCGCATCCCGGTACATTTCTTCCAAACCATCTGCGAAAGCTTTTGAACCATAACATTGCTGGACTAACTGACGAGCCCGATCGCCGGCGTTAACTCTTGTTGAATGATCCATAAACTTAAGCAGTGCTTGAGCTGCAGCAGCATCGTCGCCAACTGGTACTACGATGCCTGCATGAAATTTAACAACATCAGGTGCAAGCCCAACTTGATCCGATACCACCACAGGTAGACCTGAACCCATGGCTTCCGCAGCTGCAAGACCAAAATTTTCATGATGAGAAAGCAAGGCAAAACATGTAGCCTTTGCATAAAGCTCGCGTTTCTTGGCCTCGTCAACTTGTCCATGCCAAACTACATTCTCTTGCAAGCCCAAGCTATACACTTCTCGACGAAGTATTGCCACATAATCAGAATCACCATCGCCTGCAAGATCGAGTACAACTGCCTTTCCCTGCTTACGAATATGAGCCAAGGCCTTGAACAAAACGGGAAGTGCCTTGACCTGATGCAATCGAGCAATGCACAAAATACGCAAAACACCATCGATTTGTGGACGAAACAATTGTTCTGAAGGGAATGGAACTGATAGGGGCAAACAATGAATTTTTGGTCCCAATTGTAAATTTTCCACGCTAGACGCTTCATTCTGCGCCGTTACATGAAGAGCTGCTGCACCTCTAAGTGTTTTTCTCTCCAACAAGCGCAAATATGGCCGCTTCTTCCAAGCTTTCTGTCGAAGGCTCCAAGGGTCAAGCACCCCATGCGGTGTCACTACGTAAGGCCTTCTTATGGCAAGAGCAGTCAATGCTGCATATCTAAAAGTCCAGGTAAAGGGTACATGAAGGTGCAGCAAATCAAAGTTGATGGCCTGCTGATTTAACCAGACAGCCAAACTAGGCGCTCGGAACCAACCAAGTGGAAATCTCCGCCTGAAATAATGGAAGTACACTCCTTCTTCATTACGAATAGTGCAGTCAGACAAGAGCAAATGATGTTGTCCAGCGGCATTTGTCACAGCCACATGAACCTCTGCCCCCTTTAACACCATTGCCTCTGCCATACTTCGCACTGCGACGCTGGGGCCACCATAGCTCGAGTGGATATATGGCGTCACATGTAGAATTTTCATTAAGTTTGAGGCTTGACCCGATGATCTGCACTTTCTGCAATTTTAATTGCTACAAAACAAATTGCTAGCAAAAAGAAAGCAATCGGCGCAAAAGATGTCCCCCTTGCAAGATAACCAACAAAAGCAATTAGCGCGATAGGGGCACAAATACTTGAGATTGAGGTGCTACTGGATTTACTATCCAAAGCGAGCATCAATAACATGCATCGATACCCCCACCACAAAAATAGGCAGAGGCCTACTAACCCTAACTCAGATAATAAACGTAGCCATCCAGAGTCAGCTACAAAACTCGTTCCACCAGCAAAACTGCTTAAGTAATTTGGTAAGTAGGCATCTGCAAATAGATGAATGTTTCCCATACCGACGCCCATGATTCCATACCAAGGCTCTGCAATTAAAAAATCAAGAACCACTTTATCAAAGTCAGTAATGAGACCTCTCATAGCAATACGTTGAAAAACGTACCACAAATAATTGCCACCTATAAAATCAGGAGGTGATTTCGAGATGTACAACAAGATTCCACTAGTAATAAATATTGACAATAGACCTCCCACAATCCAAATGCGGCTCGTAAATAAACGACTAACTTTAAGTGAACGATTACGCCAAAAATGATGTACTAGAAGTGCAGCCCCCCCTAGAAGCCAAAGATAAAAACCAGACATGGACTGAGTCGCTAGAAGAGAAACAAAGAAAAAAATAAATAGCCCACATGTCCACCACGTAAGAGCAAGGAGACGATAGCCTATAAAAATCTGTAATAAAAGTAATGCAGTCGCAATTGATTGACTTAACCACCGCGGTTCACCTCCGAGAGAACTCATGCGATGAATAATTTTTCCACCATAACCGAGATCTATTGCAGAGCGCGTTCCACTACTCATACCACCCAGCCAAGCATTGATAGTTCCCATTGGCAAAGGGTTAGTACCTGAAAATTCAGCCACAAGAATCTGCCACCAACCAATTATCAACAGAATAGTAATTGAAATAAAAAATGACTTAGCCAAACCTAAGAGATTTTCAGTTATGGTCAGTAAAAAGGGGGCTGTAAATAATGGAATGAGCATTAGCACAAAAGATAACAGTTGAACTAAAGGTCTCAGAGAACCGTTCCTCATTACTCCACCTGAAACCTGAGCTTCAGGCAAAAATATAATTTGTACCAAACTAATGAGTAATGCCCAGACTAAAAAAACTAGCAAAGGTCTATAAAGTCTATCGCTATAGGTTATTTGTAGCACCTTATACGATTGGGCATATACAGCGGATAGCAAACCCAATAGAGAAAGCGTAAAAAACGTCAATCGCAACCCAGCATCAACCATTAGTTCCTGCCAAGGTGCAAAAAAGACCGATGCATAAAAAGCCCATACTGGCCGATAACGCCCAAGGACGACGAACGCAACAATGATCAACGCAATCATAAGCAAAAGCTGAAATTTCAAAGGCTTTTCTCCAAGTCATGCATCAAAGCTTTGAAGGAAGCTAAACTACCATCGATATTCCAGCCCAGATCGCGTATGTGGGCACGACCTGCTTTACCCATAGCTTCGGCAGCTACAGGATCATCAAGTAATTTCTGCATTACATCAGCAAGTTCCTTGGGACTATTTCCAAATGTTTTCAAACCAGTCTTACCTTGGATGACTAGATCTGCAAAGGCACCGATCCAAAAGGGACCGATCACCGGTTTGCCAGCAGACAAAGCTTCATTAACGACTAAGCCCCAAGCATCATTATTCGAAGCCATGATCAAAGCGCTTGCCTCACCAAATACAGCTGGAGCTTCATCACTAGGTACTTCACCGCGAAATTCGACTAGTTTTGTCAGTCCCAGAGCTGATACTTGCATTTGCAAAGCTGATCGCTCCTCACCATCACCAGCAATCAACAAACGGCTTCGGCGCTGGCTGTTCTTACATAGTAAAGCGAAGGCTTCAATGATGTGATCCACCGCCTTGACCCTGTCTAAACGACCAAAGACCAAAAACACGAAAGGATCACTTGGCCCAACAGCAACAGCTTCAAAATGTGTATGCACATGTGGTAAGGGCATTGGGTGCAAACTTCTTGCAACATGCTCTTTGCCGCACAAGAAAAGATAAAACTCAATATTACGAGATCCGATACTCAGCAGCTTGTTCACGCGACGCAACAACAAACTAAGAATAAATTTTTTTAAACGACTGCGTTGCAAATTGCGATTATCCAACAGGTTGGTATCACACAAATAATAGAGCTTACGTCTATGCATTAATGCCCAAAATGCAGCTACTAGATTAGCCCTCGGGAAATTGCCACTGATCAGCACTGCCTCTGGGTTCAGGCGCCTGAGCCAGAGCCAGGTCCTTAGAAAACGAAGACGTTGCGGCAAGAGTAGATATTTACTTGGTAAGGTGGTTCGTTCATGTGTGAAAGCTCGTCTCTGTTGCCCGAACGGCAAATAGATGAAAAACAAATCGTCATGCTGAACCTCAAGCCGACGATGAAACTCGGCCATGTAGTGCGCAGGATACCCGCCAAACCAGACAACTCTCGTCAACGGCAATTTATAAGCTACAACCGGCCGGCCAAGCAACTTGAAATGAATTTTGTGAAAGCTAACCAAGGGCTGTCTTATCTGCTTATATATAAAGTACGCAAAAGCTTTCAAGTTGTCTGCTTTGATACGCGGACGACCCATGATTTTCTCAAACAGTCGGAGATTTTCAGCATCGAACTTTGCGCCACTAGCGCCCCAGCCAACCTGTGAGCTCAATGTGCCTGGATACATACGGTAGGCGCCAATAAATTCATTGATCTGCCGGAAACAAGCTCCCTGCAAGGCCAGATCAACCAGCAGCTCAGTATCCCAGCAGATTTTGTTTTCTAAATTAAAACCCGATCCCTTTCGAAAAAAAGACGCCTTGAAAAAGGTTGAAGGTTGCACCGTCAACCCAGTGCGGTAGGCTATAGCCCGTAAATTCCAGGGGGTACTACAGACTTGCTGGATCAACGCACCTGCAGCATCGAGCTCTCTACCATTCCCATAGATCACATCTGCCTTTGGATGTTTACGGAATTCCTTAACCATACGGCTCACCGCACCTGGCAACAGCAAGTCATCCGCATTCACAAATCCAAAAATTTCTCCAGTAGCAAGTGCAAAGCCCTTGTTCAAACCATCCGCAGGCCCCTTATCTGGCTCGATAACAACATGTGCAATTTGCTTTTTATAACGAGCGATGATCTCACTGCTTTCATCTGTCGATCCAGCGTCAACTATGATGTATTCGACGTCCGGGTAATCCTGATCAATCACAGAGCGAATGCAGTCCTCAAGAAATCGGCTCTGATTGAAGGAAATGGTAACGATAGAGACTTTCATGGAGATATGCCCTAGGAGGCAGGATGAGGCAAATGCATATTTCTAAATCTTGCCCTAAGGTGAGCCAACGGTCTTTCCACTATGGCATTAAGCATGATGGCAAAAATTAACGAAGCGCCTACACCGCAAGTAGCATATATTAGGGGCTGCGCATTTAACTGCTCTGCGAAGAGAGCTGATAGGGTAGATAACACGAGCATATGTCCTATGTAGACCGGATAACTTAGTTCGCCAAGTTTGGCATCCAACGAATGACGATTTTGAAAGACAAATGCCGCAGGTAGTAGCGCCCAACAGCAGGCGATCAAAATAATCGTCTTTATAGCCTCCGCAATAGGAATAAGGAAATAAATGGCAGTAAAGACTATCAGCACAATCGCAGCCCATTCTGCGAAGCGACCAAAGGCAGCTCCGGTAAGTTGTCGATACCAAGGTAACAGAACTTGATGCGCTATGGCTCCTAGCAGGAACATCGACAATTCAGCTGGAAAAAAACGATAACTCCAAGGATCTTTTAACGCAAACCCCAGAACCACAAGAGTTCCCCGTACGGCTAGCGACAATGCCAAAAGTGTGTAGAGACGAGAACGCTGAACCAGCACCCAGGGAGCTATCAAATAAAAACACAGCTCAAGTCCCAAGGTCCAAGCTTGAGGTACTAACAAACCAGGATATATTAGGATTTCACTGATTGTAAAATCTGGCATAAATACCCATTGCCCCTTTAGAACACCTGAAAAAAGTGCCCAATCCTGCCCAAAGAGAATCACGTTTGCCAAGGCAAGATAAATATCCACAGACAGAGGTGCCCTTTCATAAACTTCTAAAAAAGCTACACCATTAATCAAACCATTTGGTAACAGTAAATAAAGAATTAAGGTAAGTAAAGCAACGAGAAAGTAAACAGGATAAAGACGCAATAAACGGTTTATATAGAAATGCCTAGTATTCCTGTAGACCTTTGCCTCAAGTAGGATAAACGAAATTAGAAACCCAGAGATCATGTAGAACATCTGCACGGCATTACGTCCACCTACAAAGACCAACCCTGGCGTCCATGCATGAGCAAAAACCACTGAGAGAGCCAAAAGCAGGCGCAGCGTACCCATACAATTATGCTTTCAACTTTCCTGGCTGGATAAAAAAAACATTACATAACCGATTAATGTGAGTCTTCTGAAAAGGGTAAAGGCGACCATCTCGCAAGGCTATATGTGGTTCATAGCCAAAGAATTGCATCCGTTTAATCATGTCAGCCACTGTTAAACCAAAATGAATAAGATTGATGTCAAACAATTCAAGCATGACACATCGCGGACGTCGATTCGGATCAGCAAGTAAATCCTTTGCACCTGAAACTACTAAACCTTCAGCACCTTCTACATCGACCTTGATAAAGTCCACCCTCAACAGTTCTCGAGCGGCCAAATAGGCATCGAGGGTTTGCGCATCTGTATCTATAAGTTCTGCTTCAGTATCTCGGCCAGTTGCCCTGACCGATGAGTATGCTCCGTCGCGTGACACCGAAAATGAAATCCTCCCACTCTGTTCAGCCAGCACGCCAAAATTCGTTACCGCATTCTTGAGACGATTAAGCTCAATATTGCAGTTAAGTACATGATAATTGATAGGCACCGGCTCGAAAGCATGCACCTGCCCTTCAGACGCAAGAGTCGCTAGTAATGTGGTGTAGTAACCAATGTTAGCGCCGACATCGAAACAAATATCGCCTGGCCTAATCAGTTTACGCAGCACCTCTGTCTCACGGTTTTCGTAGAATCCTCCATATACCAATTCACGTCCAACATCCTCATTGGCAAAGACAAGCAATTGCAAGTCATTAATTGACACCTGTTCCATTTGGATTTGGTGCTTGGAGAGGAAAAATCTGCTCGTGAAAATCTTAATAATGGCAAAGACGTGCTTGAATTTTCTAATAATCAATTTTTTTGTTTCGCAAAGTAAAGATAGCCAATCAAAAGTACAAACCCAAAGGCGAATTTTCCAAATGCCACACCCAAAAGACCTGTATCGTTGATGAGACTAGCGCAGATAATCAATGACGAAACCCCTCCAAGAAGATTTATCATTGAAATGAAATGCGCATGACCCGCCGCTAAAGTTATAAAATGTGGAACAATATTAACTGATAGTAACATGTAAGCGCCTGCTAGGCTGGCCAACAGGACGCCATAATGGGTAGCAAAGACTTCTCCCATCCAGCATTCGAGTATCCAGTTAGAAAACATCATTACTGGTATACCTAAACTAATTGCTACTATCAAGCCCATAACATACAGCCCCCCTACTCCCCCCTCTTCTTCACCATTACGACTCATACGCGGCAGTAGGAAGGAGAAAAGCGCTGCTGGCAAGGCATGAATTTGTTGTGCTACCTGAAGACAAACGGAATATGCCGCCAAAGGTGCAGGGCCAAGTACTGCACCTATTAACAAACGATCTGCCTGATGAAACAAAACTCCCGAAACCACTTGTAACCAGTTCCAGCTGGCAAATGCATGTACTTCCATCGCCGGGGCTCTCAATCGTGGCAACCAAACTTCCCGGCCCATAACAAGTGCAATAGCCCAACCGTAGACGAGACAATTGAAAATTGAAAATCCAAGCATAGTCAGCAAAATAGCAAATATCCCCTCACCCCATACTGCAAGGATCAGGGATACAACTACCATCAAAGATTTGCACACCAACTCAAATCGGGCAGCTAGACCAAACAATTCAAAACCTTTGAGCGCTGCCTTAAAAGAAAACTCTATCTGGGCTAAAAATAGCATTAGCCCGGAAAGAATTAGAGCTTGTTCGACATCCACTGAGGCACCCATCGATTGCAACCAACCAGTTGACAAATATGGCCCTGCCAAAATTAGACAAAGTGCCATGCACGCCCCCCCCAGCATTGACCAACCCAAACCAAAACGCACTATCTGTCTTGCTGGATCTAAATCATTTTGATCGCGATGAATTGCCACATAGCGAGTAATCATTGGGACAGCACCCAAATTGGCAACTCCCCAACTTCCAACTAACGTTGCTACAAGCATCCAGAGACCAAAAGCCTCGATCCCTAAATGTCGGATCAAAACTGGCGTGGCCAGAAACATCAAGAACGGATAAGCTAAATATTCGGCACCCGCCCAGGCTGCCATGGATAGACTGCTCTTCAATTGGCAACCCTGTTTGATAGAAGTTGCTTTAAAGACTCTCCAACAACTTTAGGGCTACAAATTGCTTGAACACGTTTCTGGCCGAATTTGGCAGTTTGGGCTAGCTCGACGCGGCGTACTGGCAAACTTGTAAGTAATGCTGCTAGCGCGTTAGGAGTTTCCTCATCGATAAACAAGGCATTTTCACCTAACAAAGTTGGAACATCGCTTGCTCGGGTCGTTAGGACAAGCAAACCATGATTTGCATACTCAATTAACTTAGAGGGGAAAGTGGTCTCGCACATTTCAAACGAGGACAAGCGCAGAGATAGACCGACATGACTGGCCTTCAGATGCTCGAGATATTCTGTCTTTGGTAATGCCTCACCAAAGCTCAGCCATTCGGGAAATTCGTTTGCGTAAGTATGAAAAGATGAAGCTAGCGCACCCTTGCCAGTTACAACAAAATGCAGTAGCCCTTGCAACCAAGAATAACGTTGACGAAGAACTTCCAATGTCTCAAGCAACAAATAACTTCCAGCTTCCTTGACTAAGCTACCACTAAAAAGTATCTGCAATTTTGGTGCTTTCCAATCCTGAAGAGGAGGCCCCATATAATCCGCAACGCCGTAGCACACAAGCGGTGCAGAATGACCCAACTGCTTTGCCAAGCCAGACGTGGCAATCAAGGCACCGCTTGAACACAATGTATCGAAGACAAGACGTGTCAGAGCATTCTTGACACGTCGCATGACTCCTTTGTTTTCAACGATGTAGCCATCTTCTAGATCTAAATATAAATTTACACCCATAAGACGGGCCAACGAAAGTGCTAGTAGATAGTGATAGGAACGGTTGTATACCAATACGCACAAGCCAGGATGACGCCTAATTAATTTTGCGAGCAGTATGGCTAAGCTGATGAAACTCAGCAGATGGGTCAGCAAAGGCAAGTGCCAGAAATCGGCGTAAAGGACAATACTTTTGTCTACTCGTCGAACTGTGGCTGAGTGATTTATTCCTGTGTAATTCTGGCGACCTCTCCCTAAAGATAGCACCATGCTTCGCATACCAACGCCTCGCATTGCACCAACCAAGGCGAATACTTTGTTAGTGGCAGCAGGGCTGTCGGTTGCAATAGCACGTTCCGCCTTAATTGACTCGTCGACCGCGTTACTCAGATAAATAACAACCTGACTCTGACGCATTAACGTCCGCCAATCAAAACAGGGCAAAGACGACGCACCAAAGGGAGCAAAAATACTGCAATCAAGAGAGCACCAACGGCATAAGTAACTGATCCCCAAACGCTCAACTTAAAAGCGTGCAGATCATTTAAAAGCAATAAACCAAAGGCTGAGAATACGGAAAAAAGAGTCCTATGCAGGGGAAAAGCAATTACGGCTGCATCGGCAAGACGCTTAAATACCCTCAGCTTAGGTAGAAAAACGACCAGACTCCCAAGTGCACCAATTCCTGAGAAGGCCCCGAGATAAAATAATATTGGATTCCCTAAGGAAATAAAGTTCATGTCTACTCTGCCATTTAACTTAATACTGGCAAACTGGAGTGCTGCAAAAAGAAATGCCAATAGCGCAGTTGACAATCTAGCGCGGGGAAGCAAAACATCAAGCGAGGAAATAGCGAACCCAATTGCATAAAATGGCAAAGCAATTAAAGCGATTTCGACACTCCAAGGCAAACGTATTGGCAGAACATAATGCAACAGGAACCCCATTGCGGCTAATGCAATTATTACCAGTAATTGCATTTTGCTATTCACACACTCTTGCACCAATCGGAAAATTAAATGAAGTACAAACAAGCAGGGAAAGAACCAGAGCATGGCGTTATGCTGTAGCCACCCGTCGACTCCAATCCCATAAAACGTCCCGATAACTGGACGCCAGACTTCTACACCCAAGACAGCATCAGAACCAAACCGCCTTGTCGCTAACACCCACGGCAAATATGTGATTAGACTAAACAACAGATAAGGCAAGAGCAATCGTTGCCAATAGTGCTGAATCAATTCGATATAGGGCTGTGAAAGCCGAGTTGGCTTTAGTACTAAGCCAGACAAAAAGAAAAAGAGTGGCATGTGAAAAGAATAGATGTATTTATCTAACCCTTCACTAATTCCAAGTGTATGCCCCAAAACTACCAGCACGATACCAATTGCTCTGAGAGTATCGACCCAATCATGAAGCTGACGGATGTTTTGCATAAAAAAAATAGAGCTACTGAATCAGATCGTCCACGTGCAGCACTTTCAAAAAATTTTTAGAGTGATGCCATCAACATATTTCAAATACATACAGATGTTCAAATACCTTGGTCGACTACACACAAAAAAAACGCAAAAAACAGTCCTCAAGATAAAAAAATTTTGGACCTTTTAAAAAGAAAGTGAGAGTCTATCAATATACATTTTTGCAATAATCTCCCATCTTAATTTAGAAATCAAGCCTAAGTTCTGCTCAGCAGTTTGGCCTATGATATTTTGATTGTGGTGTAACTCAATCAAAGTATCAGCTAACGCTTCAGGACTATCTTGCTTAAAAAGATTTAGATGTAAATATTCAGATGCTTCAATATTTGGAGCGATATCTGCACAAATTAATGGCTTGCCAAAAGTAGCACCTTCTCTTACCGGAAGAGAACTTGATTCATGAAGACCAAGCGCAAGAACTGCACTACAGTTCTTATAAATCCAAATTAACTCAGAAAATTCAACACGACCCAAATAATAAATTGACTTAAGTTCAAGATCTAAACGGACTCGATCAACCTCAGTCCAATATCCGTAATCATGCCCTGTTAAAACACATGAAAATTCAAAACCTTTACGTTCACGAAAAAGGCTGAGTGCTTTCATTAACAGGATATGATTTTTGTGTTTCCAGATCTGAGCTGGATAAAATATGAATTTATCAAGTGGAATATTAGCTAATGATTTTGGAAAAATATTATTTACTGAAAGTGAAAATTTATTTGCATCCACTCCCTCTGGTGCTATAAATAATTTATGCGGATGCAAGAATACAAATTTCTCTAATAAACAATTATATATATAACGGCTACTCACTTGAATTATAGTAGCTCTATCACATGACAGCCTATATGACGCCCACCTAAGAATTTTTTGTTTAAGACTAAAATTTTCCGGATAAAATTCTTGTTGAATATCATGTATACAGAGAATTGTAGGGATTTTCAAAGAATAAAAATTAAAAACTGTAGTTGGGACAACCAAGGCATCAACCTGAGATTCAATGGCACGACTAAGTCTGCTACGAAAAAAAAATTCATACCAAAAGCGAAGGCGATATTCACGGCATAGCCAAGAAAATATCCAAAGAAATCGGTTCAAATAACGCCATATTTTTGATACTGGGACACAGTAGATTTGCACATTCCTATTTCTGAACCGCTCTAAAAAATATGAACTATTAGCATGCGAAACTAAAAGTACAAATTTCAGATCAGGTGAAGTATTAGCTAAAAATCCCTCTAACAATCCTATTGAAAAAGTAGCAACCCCATCCGAATTGATAGGATCATAAGAAAATAGATCAAAACCAATGCGCATTATTTTATTTAACTTCATCTAGAGCTTTTAAAAAAATTGAGCATACTTCGTTTACCTGCTCTAAGCGCAAATCAACAAAAGTTGGCAGATTGAATCCGCTTTCAGAAAGCATATTAGATACAGGATTTCCATCAACTCTGTACATAGGAAGTCGTGTTAATGGAAAAAAGAATGGTCGCGAGTCAACTCCTTGCTCGCGCATTCTTGAAATTACTAAATCACGCCTCTCACGCCCAAGCCCATCAACGAATGCACAAGTTATCCAGTTGACTGATTTGACGCCAACAGATGGATTACATTCGATTCCCTCTGGCTCGAGTTTGTTGCGGTAATGTTGTAGTAATTCAGCTCGACGACTTATGAATTCATCAATTTGCTTCAATTGCGACAATCCTAATGCAGCCTGTATATTTGTCATTCGATAGTTATAACCTACCTCAGTATGCCAATAACGAATTTCCTTTGACATCGCGTGATCTCTCAAATATCTAAGGCGCTGAAATAGATTCTCGTCATTTGTTGTTATCATTCCTCCTTCGCCAGAGGTGATAATCTTATTGCCGTAAAAACTAAATACTCCACAGTCACCTAAGGCCCCTACCTTAATTCCTTCTATTGTTGCACCGTGCGCTTCTGCAGCATCCTCTATAAGGTAAATATTGTGTGTATTTGCGATTTTTCGCAAAGCAGACATATTTGCTGGGTGACCATAAAGATGAACAGGCATGATAGCTTTGGTACGACCAGTAATCATGCGAACTACTTGCTCAGGATCCATACAATAGGTATCTCTACATACATCAACCATAACTGGTTTAGCATTAGTCATACGCACTGCATTTGCAGTCGCTACAAAGGTTAAGTCTGGGACAATAACTTCGTCCCCTCTTCCTATTCCAAACGCAGTAAGGGCAAGGTGTAATCCCACAGTTCCGTTTGAGACAGTTAATGCAAATTTTGCACCACAATATTCCGCGAACTGTCTTTCGAATTCATCTATATAGCTTCCAAGTGACGATACCCAGCCAGACTTTACTGCATCGGTAACGTAATTAATTTCGGACTGTTTTATCGAGGGCTGTGAAACTGGAATCATATTTACTTTCAATTAGAATTTAATAGTTTTCTGCTGATTTGAAGATGATCAGACCAAACTTTTGTTGCTAATCGCGAGGTAAGTAGATATGGAAATTTACTAATTATTTTCCGTATAAATCGCCAATGCAATAAACTCAACTTTTGATCTGTGAACAGATGGTAGGAACGTCCGTCTGATAACAATCTCTTACCTTTTTTTGCGGCTATTTTATGGAGTGTTTCTAATCTAAAGAATCCTATATGTTGACCGTGTTCTAGACCGTAATACCACCAATCTAAATGTGATGGAGTCGGACTAGGAATTATTTCGGTAGAAATAAGAACATTAGGTGCTATCTCGAGCATTTTTGAAATCTCTTCTACAGGGTTAACAAAATGTTCAAAAGCTTCAAAAGCAGTGACTAGATTAGCTGATCCACTTTTGTACTCAAAGCCAGAAGCAAGTAGATTTTCAGAATATTTATCTGACCATAAAGCTTCAACACCTAAATCTCGCAGCATGCGCACCAAAATACCGTAGCCACCTGCATAATCGACTACCGTTTCATTGATATTACCCAGCAAATACAAAGTAGATAGCACTAAATTTGTATTAATTTGATTACGAATCATTATTCCAGTGTCACTAGCAGTGATCGAACGGGAATAAGCTTTCTCAAGCCAGAATGGGTATTCTGTTTGTACATAACTACAATTTTTGCATTCGAAATACTCTATGGAATGATTAAGCAATAGCAACCCAGAGAATAAAAATTGGGCATTATCACCACAAACTCTACAAAGACAAATTTTTTTATTAATGCTCACAGTCACTTTTTTGATTGTTATTTAAAAAATACAATTAGTTAATAATAGAAATGAAAATATTAAATCATCTATTAATATTGAATACAGTACGAATGATTTTTGAAAATAAAAATTTTAATTGAACAAAAAATTTTCTGGGGTAAATAAGATTTCTTCCCCCGTAATGATGAAGAAAGACATATCGATCAGCATCAGTGCTTAAAGTAACTTTTTTAGTGTCTTTAATATCGCCAATAGAACAGGACTGTATTCCCGATGAGATATCTGATCGATTCAATGTATGTGTTGCACCAGGACCAAAGCCAATATTTGTGACAAGATTTACATTTGGTGTCATTGTAAGGCCATGATTGAACCAAATACTAAACATCCAAGGCGTTGCCCATGAATTAAGTGATGAATTTCGAACTTGATGTGCAATTTTTGCCCAATGGTTTCTTTCAATTGGATCATCGTGGATTGAGTACCAATAATCACTATTAAACCATTCGTTCCAAAAACTCAGATTTTCATCATATATCTTCCAAGCACTCCTCCAAGTGGCCCAGCCCCAGCAGTGAGGATATTTAGAAAAATAATAAGAATCTCCTAAGTCACCTCGGTGTATTCCATCTTGAAAATTATCACCAGTAATTACGTAAACACTCTCATTGTTACGGTAACGATTTAAGCCATGAGAACAGAACCTAAAAAAATCAATATGTGGCAAACAATCATCTTC
>JACCDX010340660.1_pt1 | contig 20016 bp, 21 predicted proteins | sample 7449681 | NCBI WGS metagenome assembly JACCDX01 (sample SAMN15323450, study PRJNA562643) | freshwater metagenome | isolation source: river surface water | place: USA:Blue River Watershed | collected 2017-08-18
CGGTTTGCGATTGCGAGGTCTAACATTGGTGAGCCAGTAGACACCCATTCATCCAAATCGGTAGGTGTTTGTTCTGACCCATCCAAGAAGAAAGCCACCTTGTGGGTGGACTTAAACTTCTTGTTTAGATTAGAGGCAAGAATAGAAGATAGTTCATCACGAGATGATTCTACTTTCTTAGCCATAAATTAGTCGTTGAAAAGGTCATCAAAAGCTTCCTTAACATTAGAAGCTTTAGAGGTAGTTTGAGCAGGCGTTGAAGATACTGAAACATCAGCGGTGGTTTCTTCACTTTCCTCTACTTTACCGGTGTCCAACCATTGTTGGAGCATTTTCTCCATTTCATCGTAAGATACACGCTTGAACATTGTAGACAAATCAATTTGGTCTTTAGCCAATTCCAAGATGTTTTTATCTTCTGAAATAGGGGTTGTGTTTGGTTTAACACGGATTGAAGTTTCAGGGTAAGACTTACCAACTTCAGCTGCGGTTTTGAAATCTACCGTAACATCACGACCATTCACAGGGTCAGTCAAATCACCATAGTCAGGGTCAGCAAAGAATCCAAGAAGTTCTTGATATACTTGCTTACCAAATCCCCAAAACTTAACACCTTCAGATTCCTCACCACGAACCAATACAGGAACGTAAGTGCGCATCTTTGGGGTCAATTGTTTTGCAAGATTCCAATCTTCACGATTGCCAGTAGCCTTCAACTTTTCAGCAAACTCTACAATAGGGTCAGCCTCACCGAAAGACATCGGAGAGATGACATTCTTACCACCCAAATCAAAGTGGAAGTAAAGTTCAATAAAAGGGTTGTTGGTGTTGTGGATGTACGGAAGGATTCGTACTTGTTGTTTGCCGGGAGTCGGCTTCCAAAGGTTGTCCGTTTTTTGGACTTTTGTCTGAAGAGAGTTCAGACGGTTGCGGATTGCGTTTAAATCAATAGCCATAATTGTACCATTTTTTAATTGTTAAACATTAACTTGTCACTAATATACAACATTTGGTTGACAAATCCAAATGAGGTCACTTATTTTTTGAAAACTTTTTTTAACTTTTCAACTTTGTCCATCAAATGTGGATAGTCAATCTCTATCTGATTGATTAGTTGTTGGGTAAAGTTTTCTCGTTCAATTGGTTGATTATCATAATATGCTTTAGAAGACCACAAGTGTAGAATCCCAGCAGAAGATAATAAAAACGAATCTGAATTACCACATACCGAATAACTTGAAAAATGAGGTTCTCTCATTAACGACCTAAACTTATAGTCGTTATTAAAAATAAGATTACCCAAAAACTTTTGTTCTGGAAAAATAGTCCAAACAAACTCATTCCAATCCGGCATTGTGGTTGGTTTTACTCGTTCTGCAAGTTTTGTAAAAACATCCAACACATCGTGTATTACATCTTGTTTATTAAACACGATTAAGGATGTGTTAATTGCAGGAGCCTCTGCCATATTATACTTTTGAAACAAATCTGAATACCCATCCATTTTATCAATACTTGGATAGAACGAACCAACATTGTCTACTTCAAAATGAGCAAACACATAATCTTCGGTATAATCCTTTACTGAAGCCCACATATACAAATCAGCATCAACACTTGCAAACTTATCTTTTTGTAAAGACTGAGCGAATACTTTGGGGTATGTCCAAAATATAGAATAATCAATGTTTGTCGGGAGTTTCTTGAATGACTGATTATCTATTGAATCCCATAAAAAAGTGAGATTGTTGTTGGTAATAAAGTCATAAAATTTATCATCACATACGAGTTTAATATCACCATTATAATTTCGCCAATGGTATGATGACAATAGAAGCGTCAAAGCTTCATACAGGTACATATCGTTATAAGATTGAGTAGCGTATCTACTTCTACCTGTAAAGGAATATATGGAGTGTAGTCCGGTTAAGTTTGCCATAATTTTTATTTTTCATTACAAATATACAAAAAGTTTTGGATTTCTCCAAATGTTTTCAATTTTTATTTTTGAACATCAACGATGCGAAATAAACTTGTTTTCAAAACCTTGTATGAATCCCCATTAGTGAGTATCACACTGTTTCTATAAATATCCCAATCAATCTGAAAAGACTTATCTACTACCCCTTTGTTTAGGTCTGCAATTAGTCTATTTAACGCATTGATGGTATACATTGTATTTGATTCTTTCTTGCGGTGAACCATAATGGTATTAGGTAGGAATGAGTTTTCTTCGTGTGGAATTATATTATAACTAATAACCAATTCTTTTGATGGTTCTAATTTTAAGATAAAGATTTTTCTGCTGAACAACTCGTAGTTTTTCAGTATAGTGTTTACAATGTCCTCAAAGGACTCTTCGTTTGTAAAGGTACATAACAACTGGGTTCTCACTCATCGCTCCGTAATTATTTTGTTCTATGTCTAAATAGTATTTTGGGTGAACCCTTATCCTCGGTCTTCATATCCACTTGTAAAAATGAATCATCTTTGCCACCCATATTGATTACAAGTTTAACACCATCAAACTTTACTCCAAAAGGTGGAGTTGGATTACAATAGTGGTCTGGTGATTTCATCTGAACATCACCGGTCTTTTTGTTAATTACCTGCGTGTGAACGTTCTGACCACAACCGTGGACATCTTTCCACATATCAGTTAATTTTTGTTGACCTTCTTCACTCTTTGATAGTTCTTCCATTTTAGATGAGAACTCACCAAGGTATGCTTGTTTTAAGTTTTTCTTTTGGTCAGCTTTTTCTTGGTCAGACATACTATCATTCCAAGCATACTTCTTTCTCAACTCACCAACTTTAGCATCAAGGTCTTTACCAATCTCACCCAAGTATGTAGCACCCGCGTTATTAACACCGGAGTTTTTCATTGTAATGTTCTTGGGGTCAGTATAGGTTTTTGCGGAAACTTTCATAATCTGGTCATTTCCATCTTTATCTTTGTATTGGATAATCAAATCCGTTGGGTCTACCTTTGGGTCAATACCTAATTTAGCCAATGCGGTTTTACCCACACCACCCACTTGCTGAGCACCTGTGATTTGTGAACCTTCTGGTAAAGATGATTTCATTACCTCGGCTGCTTTTTGATTTATCTTATCAAACTTAGCCTCATCACCACCTAAATCCTTTAGAGTTTTTTGAGTAGACTCATATGCAGCTTTGTTTTCATCCGATGGGAATAGGTATGCAACCACACCTGCTTCGTTGTGTTTACCACTCATATCCGCCAGAGCTCGGTCTTTAGCACCACCCCTCATAGGAACATCAATGTTTTCTTCTTGGATGATTTTGTTCATCTCTTCACTTACCGATGTACCACTTGCACCTGTGAGGTGTTTGTAAGGTAGAGCGCTGTTTGGTGATAGATAAATCTTCTTACCACCAGCGTGTCCTTCAATCAGATTATTGTCAGCCAATTCACGAACCGCTTGAACTCGTTCTTCACGAGTTTTTGCATTAACAAACTGATTCCAATTTTGTTTTAGGACTTCAGCTCTTTGTAAAGTATTTTCATCTTGTCCAGCCAATAACTCATCAACTTTAGCTAATTTAGCTTGTTCAGATTTTACAGTTGCTGATGGGAATTGTTTTACTTCACCTTGTGGTTTGTCCTCTTTTTCTTTTTGAGCTTTTTCAATCTCACCCTTACTTGGTGTGATGTGTGTTTCTGGATTTGGTTTTTTAACCGTGTATACATTACCAGACTTTTTATTCTTTACCCAACTATCCTCATCAAGGTCTTGACTTTTTTTCTTTAACTCATCCTTTTCAGCTTGAGTCAACATATCATACTGGTCCAACTCTTTTTCAATATCGGTTGGCTTTTCTTCTTTTTTTGGTGGAATTGGACCACCACCTTCTAAAATAGCAACAACTAATTCTTTGGCTCTCTTCTCATCAAACTCTTCTAAAAGAACTGAATATAACCCCGCAACCGACCTTTCGCTCAAGGGATTGTGATAAAGTTCGTATCCGACTTCATTCCACCATTTTTTTGAAATACGTTCAATGAGTTTCTTCATAAGTATAAATATCAAATATGTGTTGTAACCATTTCTTTATAGTTGTCTCCGACCTCAATTCCAACAGGGAACCCATCTTTTTCCATTATTGACTTTACTTCACCAATATATGTTGAGTCATTTGGGTGAACATCAAACAAAATTGAGTCATAAGTGTAAAGTATTGGTAGAGAGCCGTTGGTTTTGATTTTAGACAATTTATCAAGTATAATTATATTCCTTTCGGTCTCAACGGACTGAAGAATGTAGTTAAATAGTTTATTTTTGTTCAAATCATCAGAAAAAACTATTTTCCGTTTGAAGATTGGTGTATAAACTACCTTATCTACTAAAAATTGACGCCAGAGCGTTTCAATATACTCTGATGTTTTACTGAAAAATAGAATGTGTTTGTATTCATCTTGGACACCACCATATAATTGTCGGAAGGTAATTGCTTTAGCGTCTTTTAAGTCAGCCCCATATTGGTCAGCCAACCATTGGTGAGCTTTTATATCAAGTGGGATGTCTACACCAATGAGTTTACCAATCAATCGTGGGTGATATCCATCAAAGTCAAGTTGGTATAACTTACCCCCTTCAAATCGTGAAATAAACCTCTTACGAACATCACCATCTTTTGGTAAAGCAGCATAGTTGATACCCCCAAATGTGTTGGATGGTCGTGAGGTTGTAGTCAACATATTGTATTGTGTGTATTCCATACCACTTAAAGTATGAAGACCACTTAACTCAATCCAATTTAAAGACTTTGGATACAATTGTGCAAACTTACTTGGATTTACATCAGACCACTTTTTTTTCCACTCTTGGAATTGTTCGTAGTGTTTCCAAATTGGAATGAGGTCGTTACCTCGTGGAGCTTTTCTCCTACGGAACACGGTATAGATTGGCTTTTCATCTACCTCAAAATCTGACGCCTGATGGAATAACTCCATTTCAAGGTCGTACATATTATCTACAAAGTCATAGTGGTGTAGGAACTCTTTAAGACCCACTACCCACACTTCTTCAAACGAACTGAAATCTATTCTATCACTTACACAACTTGCATCTATGTTGTTGTAGTTTACAAACAAATCCAATTCACCATCGGAAATCAAAATAGCAGACAAACGAGAAAGGTGTGGATGTTTCTCCAAACTTGAAAGAATGGGAAACACCAACACCTTGCTTGACAGGGCGGGGATATTTTTATGCAATCTCTCGTTTGTATCTACTATTTTCACGGATACAAATATACGAATTTATTTTGAAAGTTCCAAGTCTTATTAAATTACTTCAATCATTGACAAAGGAACGGTGTAGAGGCCAAACCCATTGAGCAGTTTAAGAGAAGCTTTAGTTCGGTTGATTTTCTCAACTTGGAGTTGTTTACCCATCAACTTGGGGTGATTAACTTTGACAAACATACCAACGTGGAGTCCTTCTTTGACACCAAGGGCGACCTCGTGCTTCTTCATCTTAATGACTTCAATCACTTTGGCGTTCAAAGTACGGAGTTCTTCAATGGACATTCGGTTTAATTCAGCGTAATTCATAATTTTCATTTTTTAATTAACTATCACTTACAGAACAAATATACGAAACTTATTGGAACTGCAAAACTTTTAATGTTAAGAAATCGTTAAGGTTTATAGGGTTTGTAATTTGGTTTGAAGTTTAACAATCTTCTTTTGGTAATCTTTGATGTATCCTTTTGGTCGTTTAACATCCCAATTCAACATTTCAACCACACCTTCTTCAACCAACTTCCGTTGTTCTGCTTCCCAATCTTCTTTGGTTCCTTTGTAGTAATCTTTATCAACATTTTCCCATTTGTAATCATTACGAATTCTCCATCCCAACATCGGATGTTTACCCAACTCTACAATCAACTCCTCTTTACTCATCGGAGTCAGCTCATCAATTCGGGCTTGGTATTCGTTGATTCGGATTTGGTAGTTCTCAATCTCCTTTTCCAACTTCTCAACCTTATTCAACCGCTTTTGTTTCTCAACATACTCAGCGGCGAGGTCACCAAACACACGAGGCATCTTACTCTTAACGATGTATCGGTAGTGGAATCGTTGGATGTTGTAACCACCAGCGGTGATGGCTTCGGTGAGGAAGTGGTAACGGGTTCCTTCTCTCTCAATCCCAGCAGAAATCTCAATCCCTTTCGGACCGCCATACCAATTGAACCCAACCAGAGTATCGGTAGGGAGAATATAATTCTGAAGGGCTTTCATCAAGTCAATTACCAAACTCAAACGAATCATCTCTTCCATATGAGGAGTGATGTTCAACTCCTTACCAGTCCTCTTAAAGTGGAACTCTTTTTCACTTTGGATAATCTGAGCGGTTAAATCGCTGATGGGATTCTCTAACTGATGGAGGATTTCTTCTTTGATGTTTTTCATATCTCTTTTTCTTACATAGTAAAGATACGAAATAATTTGGAACTACCAAATTTCTAATGTTATCAAATTGTTAAATTTTTTCGGAACTCCACAAAATTTGTAATATAGTTTGTTATTGTTGGAACATCACGCTCAGCCAAATTAACCAATCTTCGGTTAGTATCTTCAACGCCGGGCTCGGAGCCCGAATCGTTTACCGGACCTGTAAGTTTCCAAGATATAGTGGTTTTGTAAAATGTTTCTGATGTAACCTTATTATAGTCTTTAATTGATGTTTCCATAATCACACCATTAAATCTACTCTTTACAAAATAACGATTTAAAAATCCTTTTAGATAATCACTTTCGGTTGGTGTTGCTTTTGAATAGGTTGGGAAAAAGTATTCTCGTAGAGACTCTTTCTTTGGTAATTTATCATAATCAAAAGCGGTTTTGATTTCTTCTTGTGTAATGTCTTTGTATGGAATCAGTTTTTTGGACACATCCCTAACATATGATGGTTGAGTAAATACTTCACCGGTAGTGTAGGTATGATAAGCACCAATGAATTCTTTACCATCTTCGGTCATCCATTGCTTTCCGATGGTATATAATCCTTTTTGGATTTTTCCTTCTGGGTAATATATTCGTTTTCTACTCATCTTATGTATTAATCATCATATAACCAACAATAGTAGTATCCCAATAACCTTCGGATACGGAATGTTCTATCTCACCAACCGCAAAGAATACATCACCAAATCCACCTGGCAGATTGTCAATAGTGAATGTATTGAAGAACTGAATACCATCCACACCATCAAAAGTGACGCTCAGATTAATAGCGTATGGAATACCTTTACCTTTTGGGAACGCCTCACTCATAAAGTATTTTCTCAACATACTTCTAAAATCACTAATTTCGTTTTCGGTGTAGTTTGTTCCTATTTGTTTGATTTTATCATCCAATGCTTCTGCGGGGTCTTCTACTGAACCAGAACTACCCTTTTTCTCTTTTGGTTCACAATTAAACACATTTGATATTGCATTAGATGGAAACTTACCACCACCACCGGTGTAAGCAATAGCAGACATTTCAGCATCTAATTGAGAAGACATACTAATACCCTTTAAGATTGAGTTTGGAGTAAGGGTTTTAAATGTGTATCCTGCTTTTTTACCACCCTCAATATCATTGTGTCTATTTGTTATGGTGTATTCTTTTGTTTTACCAGAACCTTGTAGGGGGTCGGATTGTAAATAACAATTCACTACTGAACCTGTTTCCGATTCCAACTCTTTAAATAACTGACCCATAAATTGGTGAACTGTAAATGATGCTTCTTCACCCTCTTTTTTACGTTCCAATAATTTATTTTCTATCTCAATCAACATTGCGGTTGAAATCCAAATATCTTCTACCTTACCAGCAGTTCCACCAATAGCACTAAAATCGTTAGTAGTTCCACCTGTGTTTTTGTAGTTAGCCCCTTGACCTGGTAAAAGCACTCGTAGTGGGTCTGCTGACTTAATTCTATTGTCGGTGTAGTAAGTTGCTTCACTTGATATTATTTTTCCGTTTGGTGTCAATACAACTTTATTTAAAAAGTTTACTATTTCTTTCAACTGAACAAAAGTCATTATCAATTCATTTGCACTACCAAATGAAATTAACATATCCCAAGCCCCAGCTTCTTTTTGTATTTTTATAACACCATAATTTCCGTTTGCTCTGGCTTGACCCTCTTCTAACCCATCGTTAGATACAGCACCATCTTCATCTCTACCAAGACCCAAGGCAGAATCACAGGCGGCTTGGATTTGAGCTGCAATACCATAGTATTTTGTTTCGTTCCCTTCACCATCTTTTGTGGCGACTGATGACTTTGATGGTTTAATTACGAAACCACCTGCGGCTGCGGTTTTAGCCAAAGCACTTGCACTACACGACCAAGAGCCATCTAAATTGTAAGTCCAACTAAAATTATAAATTACTGCTTCTTTAATTGATACACTACCAAATCCGTTAGTCCACCCAAAGTCAATGTTTACATAATTTCCAGGAATCATAAACGCAGATGACGCTGATTTGAAATCACCACTTGAATATACTCTATACTCAAAAGTAATATCCCACATTGTAATATCGGAAATATCACCGCTACCTTGGTTTTTGGTTGTAATAGAGGTTAGGTGTGCTTTTGGAACATATCTACCGGCTCTTTTTAATGCAGCTTCATCACCCGTTCCAAATGAAATACTATATGATTTGGCTTTACATATAAATCCATCATTCTGACCTGTAAAACTAACCGAGCCATATGCTCTACGTTGGTGTAGCCATTCTAACGCACGGGCTGATACTGAACTTCCAGCTATCCAACTTTCTCTGGCTGATAAAGTTCCTGCCGCACCAAAACCACCAGGAGTCAACATTCCCATAACTTATACTTGGTTTAATTCGTTAAACTGATTTACTATCTCTAATGTATTTGCAGGAATACGAATTTGTGAACCAATCGGAACTGACAAATCTCCTTTACCAATTCCGTTTGCTCTTGCGATAATCCACCAAAGAGTTGGGTCTTTATAATAAGTCCAAGCAAGATTATCCAATCGGTCAGATTCCATACCAATAATATATGTGTCCTCAACCGATGGTTCAATCACAGGATATTTTACAGTCTTGCGATATCTTTTACCCTTTTCGGTTTTTAGTATTTCTATGTCAGTATATCGTTCCATTATACTCTTGGTTCAAAAAATTTCGTTAATCCTTTAGATGAAGCCCCACTAAATTCGCTGTTGAAAGAGTATAGAGCAAGTCCATTTACATCGTATCTTCTACCACCAGCAGCAGTTCCAGGTAGTAATGTAAGCGAAATGTTTACATCAACACCCATAGGTAATTCACCCAACTGACCATCGTAGTTTAAGTCCCACGGATGGTCATCGTTATAAGTATAAGTTAACGCGGTAATAATTGAAGGAATTCCACTAGCACCTTGACCCCAAAGGTCACCCAATCTGAAAAATACCAACTGACCAGAATATGGTCCGCCTGAATAATCAGGTAATGTAAGTTTTGCAAGTTCTTGAACTTTCAACCACATATTTTTCATTTCCTTTCGTGAGTTTGCATAAACCTTAAAATTAAATGTTAGGGTTCGTTCAAATGACTCATACATATAACCTTGGTCAGCACGACCTGGATATTTGATTGGATTGTATGTTGGTGAAAATGTTTCAGTAAGACCCGAAATGGTTGAACGGAATTGAATTATCTTTTGACCATTCTGAGCACCACCTCTATTATCATATGCAAAGAATAGGGTGACATAATCTGGTGATACAGTGCCGGGTGCGTTAAATACTTTATTATTAAGCGTATCTACTGAAATATCAAATGCGGTTGCTTTGGTTGTGTTTAAAGTTTTTACGTCTTTAACAGGTAACGGCGTTGGTATACCATAAACATTATGAATGTTTTCGGTTTTGTAATCTAAATTTGCCGCCAAATCCTTTTTAGTACCACTATCGTATAAATCCCTAAAATCGGTTGGAGCGGTAGTAGGATAACCCTCTGCTCTCTTTTTGATTTTTCCGTATGATAAAAATTCATAATCACCAATGTCAGGAGCTCCAGCGGAAAATCCTTCTGACTTTAATAAGTTTGGCTTGTTTTCGTTTTTGGTATCAATTGGAATTGGTGATTGTTCTAATGTTTGGTTTATTACACCAAATGTTAACTTGTCATCACCTATTGGTAATTTTGATTGGTAGGTGGATGCTCCAATTTCAAAAGTAAATGTATTACCAAATGTGTTTTGATTACTACGAGTTGTTGTAGTGACCCCAATACCATAAACTGAACCAAACCCACCACGAACATCGGTTGATAGAGCAAATGGTAAACCAGCACCAGTAAAGTCTACTTGATTGTATAAATTTAAAATTTTACCTGAATTATAACGACCTCTATCATCACTTGGATATACACCTTGTCTATCAGGTCTAAATCCGATGTGTTGACCTGCGATGGTTGCTAATAAATTTGTCGGAGTCCAAACCTTACCCCATCTCTGGCTTCTCTGCATTCCAACTTGTTTCAAAGCCCATACAATACCACGAGGTGTCAATAGGAATTGTGTAATTCTTGCAGTATCAAATGCAGCTCTTACGGTAGAAGCAACAGTACCGCCACGAACAAGAGACAATCCACCAAATCCGTAATTAAATTCTTTACCTTTACCATCTTGAATACCTGTAATGATAAATGGTTGTTTAATCATCCAAGTGTTGAACGAGTCTTCTTTTAACAATCCGTGAGCATTACCACCTGATTTATTAGTTTTACCATTATAGGTGTCTTTTAATAAGCTATCAGTATACTCTTTACCCAAACCATTGTCAAGTTGTAAAGATGTCTTATATGGGATTGGGGTTCCTCTTAATGAACGGATAGATGTTGTTGAGTCAAATATAGTTCCAGCAGGATTAACACCCACAAACTTTGATGTAGTATCTATCTTTGGTGTAAATCCAACAGCATCGCTATTTGTAAAAAAATCAACAATACCATAATCCTTACCTTGTTGTTCTAAATTTGGGTCGAATTTGAAGGTGATTGGGTCGGTTTCACCTTTGAACTTTTCAACATTGGAGTATCCTTGAGGAGTCGTTTCACCCTTAAATCTATCTCCTTGAGTAATGTTGGTTGTGTTGGTTTCACCTTTGAACTTTTCCGTTTGGTCTACTGTGGTTGGCGTTGTTTCGCCTAAAAACTTTTCTTTGAGGGTTGTTTTGGTTGGTGTTGTTTCACCTTTAAACTTTTCTACTTGTGAATATAGGGTTGGTGTTGTTTCACCTTTAAACTTTTCTACTTGTGAATACAATGTAGGATTAGTTTCTCCCAAAAACTTTTCAGTTCGTTCTAAAGGTTTTACATCAGTTTCACCTTTGAACTTTTCAGCATTATTATATGGTTTAGGAGTCACGCCGGACTTTGTTGCAGTTTGACCTGGTCTTTGTGGTGATGATAAACCTTCTATAAGTTCTGATAGTGGTGTTTGATTAACCTTTTTTGGAGTTTCTTGGCGTGGACTATCCACCAATGGTTTCTCCACAGGTCTTCTCCATTTTGAAAGGTCTGATTTTAGGTCTACTAACGCCACTCTAATCCTTATCTATGTTGTCTTCGTACAGTTTCCATACGAGAGTTAGCTCTATTCATTTCCGTAACCAACTTGTCGTTTACTTTAATAACTATTGGTTGTGATTGAATGTCAGAACGAAGTCCTTTAATCTCTTCCAATAGTGGGTCTTTGTCTCCACCACCACCGCCACCAACAGCACTCAAAGCGGTCATTGCTGCGGTAAACATACCCACAGCCACCATTGCAGGAGCAGCAGCGGTTCCAGCAATAGCAAAAGATGCTAAAGCGATAGAAAGTGAACCAAATCCAGCAGCTAAACTCATCAATCCAAGCCCAACTTCAGGACTTGCAATTTGTGCAATCTTAACAATAAAGTCTCCAAGTGAACCAACTACCGTAGAAATTGCTTCACCAATTGCTTTGATGCCAGGAGCAGCCAATTTAAGAGCAAATCCAACTCCAACTAAACCAGCAGCGACTACACCTACGCCAAGAGCAACCATAGGATTAGCAAAAGCAGCAAATCCACTTGCAATACCTTTTAAAGCACCACCAACACCTGTACCTAATCCGCTAATCATTTTTCCAACACCACCTCCAGCTTTTCCAGCTCCACCTGCAGATGGGGCTGCAGCGGGTGTTGCTGCGGCTGCTTTTTTACCAAATAAACCACCGATGTTTGTATTACCACCTAAATTCTTTATCAAAGTTGTAGATGATGTTAAAAGTGGTAGCATTGAACTCAATGTAGCACCAGTACCTGTTAGAGCTGCTTTAACTTTTTCAATGTTTTTAGCACCTTCTTCACCATAGGTGTCGGTCATTTTGTTCAAACCCTCTTGTTTTACCAACAAATCGGTAAGTTCTTGTGTAGTCATACCAACCGAATCAGCGTATATTTTTTGTATACCCGGAGCCATATTACCAAACTCTTCAGCGGAACCAACTTGGTCGGTAATACTAGCAGCTAAATCTGCAGCGGTTCCAGTTCCATATTGGAATGCTGCAGCAGCGTCTCTAATAGCCGCTGTGTTAATATCCATACCAAATGCACGAGCTTTCATTTCTGCTCTAAGCGAAGATTCAATATCCAACATATTTGCCGACACCGAATTCATCAACTCCATAGAAGCACCTTGCTTTTTTAACTCTGCGGTTTTTCTTGCAAGAACTTTAATTTCTTCTTTAGATTTACCAACTAACAAGTTAGCATTTTGACCCATTTCCTTAAACACTTCGGATGCGTTTACACCTGATTCTTGAGCGATGTCTTTAATCTCATCGGTCATTTGACGAGCATTACCACTTGCTGATTCTAAAATGGCGTTCATTTGAGCAGCACCAGCACCCTCACCCATCATTGCGGTCAGTTCGGTGATGTTTTTCTGCATATCGCCTGTAATTACTCGTGTGGTTCCGTAGTATTCAGATGCGTCTTTTGCTGCATTAGCAAGAGCTTCACCACCATACAATAAACCTTCCATAGAGAACATCGCAGCCATTGTCTGACCACCAAGTCTGGCTGCTTCTGCAGCGGTAGCTCCGGTTTGAGTATAAAGTTCTTTTGCGAGACCAACTGTGGATTCAAACGCTGTGGTAATCATCTCACTTGCTTTTTGAACCAATATCATCCCCGCGCCAAAAGCACTTCCGGCTTTTACCATTTGTCCCAAAGTTCCCAACGAACCCAATAGATTATCCTTGAACTCGGATTGCATATCCTTTATTTGTTCTTGGATGTCTTTTCGTTCTTTTTCTTTTTTGAGTAGGTCTTCGGTTAATTCAAATCGTTTTAACAAGTCATTGTTTAGGATTTTACCTTGTTTAATCTGCTCTTCAATATATTCTTGTTTCTGGCGTTGAACTTCCAAAAGTTGGTCCTCAATAGAAGACATACCTTTTAAGGATTCTTTTAGTTTATTCATTTGGTCAGCAGACGCACGTGAAGTCGCCAATTGGTCTGACATAATATCAGAAATTGCTCTAAAGGTGTCACGGGCTTCTAAAGCCGCATCCCTCATTCTCCTTGTTTCATCAGCCGAAGACGCCATTTACTTACCTTTCAATAACCTTCTTAACACTATCAGGGATTTTATCATAACTTCCGTAGAAATCAATAAAATCTTGTTTTAAATTAGATTGTGTCTTTTTTAACTTGTCAGTAAGTTCTTTTGACTTTTTGTCTGCTTTTCTTTTGGATATGATATTTACAAGAGCATCAATGAAACCTTCATTGACACCCCTTGAGGTCAACACTTCTTTAAGTTTGGATGGTTTGATTTTACTCATTAATTACCTCGTGTTATATCCTATAAATATAGAAATACCCAACATTTAGGTTGGGTATTATCTTCTTGCTTTTGATTTTGCTTTTGCAATCTCTTTTTCTTGTATATTTCGTTCTTCTTTTTTGAATTCTATAATTTTCGTGACATAAAATTTACGAGCCCAAATCGGCATATTGTAAACATCACTAAAATTAAATCCACCATTTCCGTGATATATCAAATCAAATATATCCGTATGTAAATGCTTTCTATATTCAGGAGTTAGGCCAAAAAAAGGTGATGTCTAATGGTAGACCTATCTCCCTCCTCTCTCCGGTTTCTTCTGAAACAAATTCGTAAGTTAAGTCAATATCAGGAATAACTTCGGCAATATAACCTCTCAATGCTTTTGAATCTACTGCAAATAATTCATTATCTACAAAATGACTAATTAACTTTCGGTCAGACTCACCATCAACTGATAAAATCATAGTCTTTAAACGAGTTGTTAATTCTCGTGAAGTCTCATCCTTGATTTTACGATTTGCCTTGGTAAGTTCTTCTACATCGTATTTTACTTTACGTTCTTTTGATTCGGTCATAGCCATAAAGGTCACAACTCTTTGTGAACGTGGAAGAGTAAATTCAAACTCGTTTCTATGAAGTTCTACTTGTGATGAACCATCATATTCCTTGTTTTGGAATTGTGTTAAATCAATCACATCTTTTTGCTTTTTACCACTAAATGGGTCGGTGATTTCTACTTCGTAGTCTTTACCATAACCCAAAATACGAGCAGCAATCATAATAGCGTTTTTATCACCGGTAACCAAGTCAACATACTTGATTGGGAGACCTTCACCATTTGATACGATTAGGGATTGAAACAATCGGTCAAGAACTGAACCATCTCTAATATACGATTGTGTTGTAAGAATATCTTCTTCTTTCGCAGTCATATATTTCATTTCAACTTTACCACTTGAAAGGGGATTATCCTTTGGGTAGATAAGTCCTCTTGATGGTAGTTCAATGATTTCGGTTGGAAACTGATAATTTTTCAGTTCCTTAATCTCGTGTTGTTTTCGTAATTGTTCAACTACGTTTTCGTTTTCGTAGTCATCATTTAGATTTTGAGCCATAACTTATTCTTTTATTTGTTAGATACGAGTCCAAACACCAGCATCAAAAGTGTAAATACCACCACACCAATCCGAAGGGATTTCAGTTTCAACGTGGAGAACTTCATATCCACCATCCGTAGTGTAAGGACACTCGGTTAATTCAAAGCCTTCTACGCCAGTTAAAGTAGCAGGTTCGCTTGCGTATAATGTTAAAGTACCTTGTGTCATAACACAATCAACTACATTATCAATAGTTCTTCTAACAATGTTTACCATTTTAAATCTCCGTTTTATTAAACTATCTATAAATATAGAACTAAAAGTTTTTAAAACAAAAAACCCCACCGAAGTGGGGTCTTTCAATTTTCAATCTTAAATTAGTATTGTAAGATAGCGTAATCGTAAGTCAATGTTAAATCTACAGTTGCTAAATCTTCACCTGTGTAATCCATATCAGAAAACTTTGCACTCTGAATATAAGCACCTTTCAATGTCCATTCTTCAACTTTATCACCAACTGGTCCTAATGAATTAAATACAATGTCTTTTTTGTAGAAGTCAGAATAACCATCACGACCGGTCACAGACTCGTGAGTCAAACGAACCCACTCCATCACAGCTTGAGCTGCGGATGGAACTACTGCGTCATAAAGACTGATACTTAAATCTTGCCATTCTGAACGACCTTTTACATATCTACGAGTGTTGATATGGTCAATAGTTACCTTACCATTGTTAATTTCTGGTCTATTAGCCGCTTTGATGAGATATGCTGGGATTCCTTCCACATACATAATGAACCTGTTTGACATTTTTGGTTCAAAGTTTGTGAACATTATCTCCTGCGGTGTGAGTAAGTTTGCCATTTAAATTCTCCTAATCTTTCTTATAAATATACTATTCTTCAAATTATGCACCAGGGAAGGCAGCGCCCGTTGGGAGAATGTTGAAGTCCAAGACAATGAATTCAGCGGTCTTTGTAGGTTGTAAGTAAATTTCACCTACCATCGTGTTTCTATCAATCACATCTGGAGTATTATTAGTCTCATCCATCACCACTCTGAAAGCGTAAAGACCATTTCTTTGTTGGATTGATTCCAAGTATGGGTTTACGATTGATAAGAATCGGTTTCTTGTAGCAGCGGTGTTTTGTTCAAATACCAAGTATCTTGTAGAAGAAGCGATGTACTTCTTAACAGCGATTAACAATCTACGAACGTTGATTCTATCCAAAGCGGATGGTTTAGCTTGTAAAGTCTTTTGACCAAATACCGTAGCACCTTGGCCAGGGAATGTAGCGATTGGGTTTACACGACCTTCGTAAAGTGTGTCTCTTTCAGCGTGAGTCAAACGAGACTTAACTTCAATAACATCGGTTAAACCACCACGATTCAAACCTGCGGGAGCGTACCACTCAGCAGCAACCGAATCGTTGAAAGCGATTACACCAGGAAGTACAACACTTGGTGGAACCCAAACCGGCTTGTTCTTGTCAGTATCAAGGATTTTAACCCAAGGGTGGTAAGTAGCAACGTAGTTAGAGTCAAACGAAGTTAAAGCGTTTACAACCGTGGTGTTTGAATCACTATATGCACCAGCATCCATCACATAGAAACAATCTTGTCTATCTTCACACATATCCTTAGCGAATGTGGTTACTGAAGAGTGTAGTCTATGTAAGATACCCGGAGTGACAACCATATTGATGTCGAACTCATCAGGGTTAGAAATTGCGTTGATAGCTTTTCTCAAAGTAACCGTACCAGCAGCGGTAGCGGAAGAGCAATCCAAACCTTGAGTGTTTCCAGCGGTAATAGCATTACCAGTAAGAACTACTCGGTTTGGTTCCCAACCATCAAATCCACCTTGGAATGGAACCATAAATTTCTTGTAGTCAATACCACTTGTAGAAAGTGATACAGTAGTAGAACCTGAATTACAAGTAGCCAAATCAAAATCAGAACCAACTACTTCAGTATTAGAATCAGGAGTTGGTGTTAAGAAGTTTAAGTTGTCAGTTGTAGAGAAGTCGTATGAGTATCCAAAGAATACTTTAGTATTGGTTACACCACCTAAAGATTGAGATACAACATAAGTTGGGTCTGGTAAAGTGTACCCACTATGAACAGGTGAAGTTAATGCTGCGAATCCAAAAGGAACTAATGTAGAATCAATAGCACCATTTTTAACATCATCCGTAGCTTCAATACGAATGTGAGCAGAATTATTTGGGTAATCGCCATTAATTGTTAATTTACCATCAGAATCAACCGTGATGTATTGGTCACCAATTACTCTTGTAATGTAGTTTGGAGAATTTGGGTCAAGTGTAAGACCTGTGAACTCTTCTACGATATTTGGTCTTGTATCAGCATCTTGAATACCTTGTCCAAAAATAGAGTATGGGATTTTAGCAGTATCAACTCTACGAACTTGTAAACTAAATGTTCCGTATTCAGAACCTGGAACTTCAGAAGCAGGTTTTACATCACGGATAGCAATTTTAAACTCGTAGTTTGTAGCAGTACCGTGAGAAAGAGTGTGAACTTTAAATAAGTTTGTAGCAACACCACCAACTTTTTGAGACTTGATGTATGGTGTTGATGCGTAAGAGTATTCCTTGGTGTAATCAGTATCAAATTGAACAAGAGAAACTTTAACGTTTTCAGCCGTAGCAAATGATTGTGATTGGAACGTGGAGAAGTTCAAGTATGTGTAAGCAACTTTAGAAGATTTAGGAGCGTATCCGTAAACTTTAGTAAAGTAGTTTTCAGAACTTGGGTTCATTGAAGCTGAAGTAGCGGTTGTTGAAATTGAACCGCTTAGTGTTAACAAGAACAAAGAAGCACTTGCAGCAGTATCTACTGTTGATAAATCAAAATCACTACCATTTGTAGTTGTAGTTGGGTGTAATACAGCACCAACTTTAGTTCCAACTGATGATGAAACTACTAGTGCAAGTGTTGGTGCGGTGTAACCATTCGAACCTAATACTCTAACGATAGTTGCGTTTGAAGCGTCTTGTAAGTATGATTGTGCGGTATATGGAAGATAAGAATCTTCGGTCAAACCACCAAATTTTTGTTGGAACTCATTGAATGATTCTACCTTCGTTGGAACGAACGCAGGACCCTTAACAGTTTGTCCGATAAGAGCGCCACCAATCTCACCAATACCTTGTGGTAAAAATGAAAGGTCTTTTTCTCTCGTAAAGACGCCTGGACTAACAATTCTTTCAGCCATTATTTTTCTCCTAATGTTCTATTTTTGGAATTTTCCTTACTAATAAATACCAAGAAAATTAGGGAAACACAATAATTATTGTTTAGGAGTAAAAGTGTTTTTCTCTAAATCTACAACACCCTCACCATACTTTTCTTTTAATTGTTGTGCAAGTTTACCCTCGTTCTCTTTCAAAGTATTGTAACGACTTACAAGTTGGTCTACTTCAGCGTTCAAAGCTTTGTAAACTTCCTCAAGTTGGAGCTTCTCAATTTCAATCTCACCCAATCTGGCTAATGATTGAAGCATTCCACCCTGCAACTCATTAATGTTCTTTACTTCTTCTTCGGTAAGTGATATAACTGTTTTTTCCATAATAAAATCTTTTTAATATAGTATAAATATCAAATTACAAATCGTAACTCTCATTCCATATGATTTTACCAACCGAATATGTCTTTCGTGTGTTGTTTTTAACACCTGCAAACTCCGGCAATAAGTATGCTTTCACTTGAAGGGTCACTTCTGACTTTACAATTCGGTCTTGACCCACTTCTTGGAGTGTTTCAAATGAGTATGAATCAGCTTTAACCATAAATTTGTACCTATCACCGAAAGAGCGACCTTGGAAAAATACAATTTGTTCTACAATCTTATTTACCTGCTCTTGATAATCACACCAAATAATGGTAGAGTATTCCACATTTACATAATCCGGCTTTTCAACTGAATAATACTCTTTGGATGGTTTTTGACCTGTTAAAACTGAAAACTGGTCGTATCTATTGTCCCTTGTGTAGGTTCTTTCAAATACTTGATTTGCGTCTTCAGCATTTATAACCTTTAACTTGGCCATATCGGTATTTGGAGACAAGGAATTACGCTTGAACACAATTACCGGTGTCAAAATCATTCCATTTTGGTCTCTCATAAACAAGTCTTGTTGAGCCGACTTCCATTTTTCAGGATTTGAATACATAACCGGTACTTGAACAAACTGACCATTTTCGTTTATCATTGGCTTTACATCTTTTTCCAAGAAATCTTTAAATGCAAGGTCAATGTCGTACAATCCAATTGAAATGTTGTTTACATTATCGGTGTCTCTACGAACTTGATTGGCTTTGTTCAACACAGGGTCATCTTGAGTAGAACTTTGAGTTCTTTTCAAGTCTGGCTTATTTGGGTCTGGTATTCTATAACGATTTGCCATTAGATTCCTACCGGTATTGTATTATTCGTACTATTTGAATTACCATAACGAGTATCCACCAAATTAAGAGTAGTCTGGCGAGTCATATGCGTTGAACATATAATAGAAACATTATAACCTTGTTCAACACCACCATCCCAATGTTCGGGATTTTTACCAGCAAAGAATTGTGATTCATTTATAGAGTCAATCATAAAATACTCATCGTTCCAACTAATAATATCACCAACTTCAGGGTAAATATCTTTATCATCTTTTAGACTATCACGCAAGAATCTGAACTCGGCAGTTCTTGTGTAATACTGACCAAAATCATCAGATACCTGCTCAAGTGCTCCATATTCAATCATAGATGGGATTTTTACAGGATTGTAATACACCTTTTTGGTTCCTTCACCATATAAATTGGTATTTGATTCATCTACAACCAACTTAAAGTAGTAAATTTCAGTATCAATAATATCGTTGATAAGTTCCTTATTCAAGGTTCTGAATAGGGACATATCTCGTTGACCACCAAATAACGCCATCTTCTTATCCTATGTAAATTGGTCGTGGGATTCTTGCAAGTGTAGATTCAAGGAACTCAGCCTCATCTCTTTTTGCTTCCATA
>JACCDX010801277.1_pt1 | contig 20009 bp, 27 predicted proteins | sample 7449681 | NCBI WGS metagenome assembly JACCDX01 (sample SAMN15323450, study PRJNA562643) | freshwater metagenome | isolation source: river surface water | place: USA:Blue River Watershed | collected 2017-08-18
CCAATAGTAACAATCTCGTCCGTTGTTGTATTAATTTGATATAGAACATCTTCATGCTTTATACCAAAAAGATTCCATCCAGTATATGTACTTATGCCATATTGTATTGTACCAGTAACCGTTAATTCATCTGTAACTGATGCAGTATTTCCAAAATATTTAAGTATCAATCCAGTACCATCAGCTGCATCGTAAGATCTAAGACAAGATTTATTTCCAAAACTATGTATTGTAGGACTGTGAAAATCTGTTAATAAACCTAATGTTGTAATTTCAATACCACTAGCTTCAGTAATAGATAATACTTCAAAATTTGTATTATCTGTAGTACAAATCGCATAATAGTTATTCGTTAAACCATCTTCATTAAGTAATATACCTTTTTCATTTCCATCACCGCCATTTGTAAATGTATATGTATTTAAACCAGTATGCCATGACATTTGATAGACAATATCAAGATACGCATACAGATCCATCATACCGCTCCAAAAAGAATTACTAGAAAAAGATATAACAACAGAATCCCTACCAACATAACTTAATGAAGTGCTAGAATTTGCGCGTATATTAAAATTAGGATAGTTAGCACCTTTTATATGTGAAGTAGAACTAAGCGTGTCCGTTGTACCATTATAAGTATAAATTCTATAGTCTACACCTGAATCATCCCAATTATGCAAAACCATAGCAAATTTATTAATGCTATAATTATTAAAACTAATAGCGGTATAAGTCATCGGTGAGTCATCTTCTTTAAGAAATGCGGTTAAATCAACTGAATGTAATAGTGTATTATCAGATATTTTTCTAATTTTAAAATCTTGGTATATACTAGTTGCTGCTGCTATTTTAAATATTACATAATAGTCAGCTTGATCATAAAGTCTAATTTCATAATTATCAAGGCTGCTATGCTCCATAATAGTTGCATCAGTTCCATTATACAGTTTTTTAATAACTATGCTACCATCATTGTAAACAATTCTAACCATGAATGTACCATTGGACGAAGCTGAATCCGCATTGTTTACAATCTCAGTATATGATAAATTTGTTGCATCGTATGTATATTGATAAACATTTAAACCATTAAAATACCAAACAGCCCCGCTATATCTTACAGACATAATTTTGCCTTGGTGGACATCATAATTAATATTTGACGGGGCGTCTATAGTCTGGACGGTATTACCGGCAGCATCAAGAAATAATACTTTATGGTCACCTGTATCATTATTACTAAATACAAGCATATATCCAGATTCATTAAGTGGATAAAAGTCCTGACGAGTCCACTCACTTCTTGATAAACCTAAAGGTTTTACTGTTGCGGTATTATTTTCATAATCTAGATTAATAAGTCCCCAGTTTGAAGTGTCACCTGGCATTCTGCAAAGAACTGAATAAGTTTGAATGCCTGTAACAAAGACTATATTTCCTTCTCCATAACTTGTCCAGTATCCATTTGCGTTTAACCAGGTTTTCGCATTATCACCTGTTGTGAAATTTTGATTAAATTCACTGTTAACTAATTGAATAAAAGATTCTTCTGTTTTAAGAACTGACCTCAAGAATCCTAAGTGACATGGAGTATCAATTGATAAAATTCTTTCTGTTGCATTTGGTCTGTTTCCAGATGGATCAACGTAAGCTACAATATATCCATTAGTTTCATCTGGTCCATTCCACCATTCTTTACCTGGATCGATAGTTACATCATCAATTGCAGCAGCAATATCCCCAACTTGTTCAGTACCAGAAATTGATGGATTCGGTGATGGGTTATAACAAAAAGTTCTAAAAGTAGCCATTTAAAAAATAATTTTATTGTATATATTAAATATGAAATAAAATATTTTGAACTTCTTAAAATAATCACTACATTTGTATTTATGAATGTATATGATAAATTTCTAATCGACTTCAATTTTGTATCCACAATTGAAGAAAAACAAAAACTACTTGATGATTTCTCAAAAGAAAATGATATTGACAGTGATGAACTTATTGAGTTGAAACTACAAATTCAAGATTTGGTTGAAACAGATGCTATTAATGAAGATACAAAGATTTCACTAGAAATTGAAGATGGTAACTTTATACTATACAGCTGTATAAAAGATAAAGATTCTTATAAATCAGGAAGTAACTACTATGTTAAAGTAGACGACCCTAAAGAATTTTATCTTTCAACCGGAATTGGTGAAACTAATCCAATAATTCAAAATATTATAAACTCCATTAAACCTATCTACTATATTGTAGTTGATGATGGTATTGGAACTTTAAAAAGAAAAAATATTTTTCCGAATGATGTTGATTTTTCGGAATATTTTACTAAATTTGCTTAATAGAAAAAATATGAATATGTATACAACACAATTATTCGACACAAAAAATATTGAAACATTAACTTCACTTGTCAAACAATTTCCTAATAACGGTGATCTTGGTAGAGAAGTAAGAAAACTTTTTCGATTTGATGGTTTGGTATTAACTTTACCAAATGACCATCAACTTGGTGCTGAAATAAGAAAAAGTGTTGTAAATTTTTCAAAATAAATTTGCTATTTAAAATTTAATTATTAACTTTGTAAAAAATAAAAACGAAAAATATATGTCAATGAAACCTAATGGAATGTCGCAAGAAATGTTAGAGAGTCTTGGAAATCTAACTGAGAAAGAGAAAAAGTATTTTGCTATTATGTGGGCAAAGTATGGTGTTCTCTTTATATCATCTAAACCAGGAGTTGCTAAGTCAGCAATTGGTCGCTCAATCGCTGAGAAAATGGGATTCGCTTATTTAGATATGCGTCTCTCGATGTCTGATGAATCAGACTTTAAATACCCTTACTTAGAAGATGGTATGTTCGATGGTAAGCCTATCAAAGTTTCTGGCTACGCTGTTCCGAAGTGGGCCTACGAAGCGAACCAACGTCCAACTCTAATTCACTTTGAAGAGTTGAACCGTGCTCCACAATTCGTGCGAAATGCGGCTCTACAAATTCTTCTTGAGCGTGAGATTGGTGAGTTCAAATTCAACTCTAACGTTATTATGATGGCATCTGGTAACTTAGGAGACGAAGATGGTACTGACGTTGAAGAGTTCGACTCAGCTCTTAACAACCGTCTAATCCACATTCCTCACTCACTTTCTGTTGACGAGTGGTTAGGTGACTTCGCCGCTGATGGTTGTCACAAACTTATCACTTCGTTCATCAAAGCTCACCCAGAGCAGATGTACAAAACGAGTGAGAACACTAAGGGTTATGCGACTCCTCGTTCTTGGACAATGTTGTCTAAGTTCATCACTGAGAACTGGGGTATGGACGCTTCACCTCGCGAATTCCTTCCGCTTTTGAAAGAAGTTGCTTCTGGATATGTTGGAAACTCTGCGATGAAGTTTATCCAATACTGTGAAGATATGTTGAATATCTCTATCCAAGATGTTCTTAATGATTACGACCGTATCAAAAAGGATCTTGAGAAGTACAACCGTGATAAGAACTCAGAACTTATCCAGTCTTTGAAAGAGATTGACATCACTAAGTTATCTGACAAACAACTCGATAACTGTGTCAAATTCCTTAACAATGTGGGAGACGACGAGAAAACAGCTTACTTGCTTTACATCTTAGACAACATCGCTGATGTTACTGCTCCTAAGATGAAGAAATTCCTCCTTAAGTTTGAGGATTTGTTGAGAACCATTAAGAAAATCAACAAACCAGGCAGTAAGTAAGATGTCTGTTAGGTTTAAGGGGGTGTCAATTGACATCCCCTTTTTTCTATTTGAAAAAGAAATTAATGATATATAAGGCATGAATTACTATGAAATACAAATAGTGATACTTACAAAATATGGTGAGTATTGCGGAAAGAAAGCCATAATGAATGATGAAAAGTATCTTGGTCTCTGTGAGATTGCAAAGAACTTTTACACTAGTGGTGGATTTGAGTTAACACTAGAAGATGGTGGATTTCTTGTTGTACCACCAGAAGTTGTTCAACAATCAATACTTAGAATTCAAAAGAATAAAATTGAAAACGATGTTCAAGAATAGATTTAAAAAATTTGGTGGTGATTATATTCCAGATATAATTGACTACATAAAAGACTACATAGATAAAGACCCAGGTGTTACTATCTCAATAGGCTGTGACTCTATACAAAAGAGACGCAGAACTGTTTATGCTATTACTATTATGATGTATAATGGTGATCTTAGACACGGAGCTCACGTTGTATTTTTCAGAGAGAGCTGTCCTAAAATTAGAGAAAACAATGAAAGGCTTTTTAGAGAAGCTCAGTATTTACATGATTTAGGTGTTTATTTAGATGGTGAACTTTCACAATTCTATCAAAGAAAAGACCTTACTGACAGAGAAAGAAAGAGATACAAATATCACTTATTAAAATGTGCCGGTGAATATGGACACGTTCCTTTACATCAAGAAGAAGCTGTTATTAATGCATTGTTCTTAACACCTGCTGATATGATGGATTACAGAACAATTGATGTTCACGTTGACTTTAATCCATTTGAAGGTAACTTAAATGAGAAAGGTATAATGAAAAACAAATCATATGCTGCTTATAAAAGTTATGCACCTTGGTTAAGAGGTATGGGATTCAGAACTTGGGCTAAACCACTTGCTTTCGCTAGTACGAGTGCAGCTGATTTACTTCTACAAGATTAATGTCAGAACTAAATACATATATGATTCAAAAGATGGGGTGGTGTTCATACGACCCCACTTTAGGTCTTGGACTAGATTATCCTGGACTTTTCACTAATGATTATATGGTAAGATTTTTCTTTATAGATAAGGAAAGAGAGTTGATATTTATTATCAAAGAAATGACTCCAGACGAAAAACAAAAGGCAAAAAATTCATATAAATTTATACAATTTAATGTCTATAAAGAAAATGAAATAATTGATTTAAACAACATTAAAATAAAAGTAGACAATTTCACCTCCAATGAAGACTTATGGAAATTGGTGATTGAAAATGAAGCTTGTGATGGAAATTATCAAAGACACTTTAGATTAAACAAAATATTAAAATGAAAAAAAGAGAATTAAAAATTATCGGATTATCTTACAGTCAAACACAGATTGGTTCTTATGTTATCGTATTGTCTGATAAGAAAGGACTAAGAAAACTACCACTGATTATCAAACCAGTAGAAGCTCAAAGAATTGCTTTAGAGCTTGAAGGTCTAAAACCACAAAGACCACTAACTCACGATCTTTTCAAATCAATATCCGATTCTTTTAGCATTGACATTCAAGAAGTTTTCATCTATTCTTTAATTGAAGGTATTTTTTATACACAAATCATCGCATCAAATGGAATTGAAGAAATTGAAGTTGATTGTTCACTTGGTGATGCAATTGCTCTTTCTACATTATTTAAATGTCCTATTTATACTACACAAGAAATTTTAGATGCTGCTGGTATATTCTTAAATGATGATGGTAGTACACCTAAAGAAGATGATATCATAAATTATGATGAAGATAGTGATGATGAAGATGAGTTTGATGAAATGTTAATGATGATTGATAGTGAACCAAAAAGAAAAGTTTCTATTGAAGATTTAGAAAAAATCATGAATGAAGCCATCTCAAATGAAGAATATGAAATTGCGGCTGAAATGCGTGATAGAATACAAAAACTAAAAGAAGAAAAATAATTTAATAATATGGCACTATCTTATATTGGTGGAAAATCAAAAATTGGAACTTGGATTAGAAATTTTATTCCAAAAGATACTGAGGTTTATGTTGAACCTTTCTCTGGTATGTTCTGGGTATTTTTTAAGTTAGAATTACCTACTTACCCTAACTTAAAAAATGTTGTTTACAACGATGTGAATCCACTTAATGTAAACTTTTTCAACTGTTTGAAAGAACCTATGAAGTTGTGGGAAATTTCAAAAAATACACCAATTGAAGATGCTGAACTTTTTCAGAAGTTTAAATCAGAAGTTTTTGATCCTAATTTAGAATTAGATTTGAATGTTGCTAACTTTGAGATTGGTTACAAATATGCTTACATCCTTAGTCAGGTTTGGTCAGGAACAGATCCAAAAAAAGGCAACTTAATCAAAAATGGTGGTTACGTCTCAAAAGATGGAGTCTATAAATCTAAGTTTGAAATATTTAGAAGTAAATTACCAGATGCTAAATGGCAAAAATATTTTAGTAAGATAACAGTTGTAGAGAATTTAGATTTTGAAGATGTTATCAAAAAATATGACTCTGAAAAAACTTATTTCTATTGCGACCCTCCATATTTTATGACGGAGAATTACTATATCAACCACGATTTTGGTTTAGATACACACAAAAGATTAGCCGATTCATTAAAATCAATCAAAGGTAAATTTGCACTAAGTTATTATTACTTTGATAAATTAGAAGAATGGTTTCCTGAAGCGAATTATAATTGGCAAAGTAAGGAGTTTGCTAAAACAGCGATGGCTGTTTCTGGTAAATCTCAAACAAAAGGAACTGAGCTATTAATTATGAATTATGGCAAAGACCTAACTGAACAAGTTTCAGAAAATGCATCTGATGATAGTGATTTTGACTTCACTATCTAATGTAAAAATTAATTGATTTTAATGGATAAAAATGACATTGTAATCGTAACATCACATGCTGATAATATTGAAAAACTTTACTTATTAAAAAAGTCAATTGCTGAACTTGTAAAGCAAAAAAGAACAATTTTGCTTTCTTCTCATTTATCTGTTCCTGATGAAATACTTAATATGGTAGATTATTACATCTACGATAGAGATAATGATTTGATTTTACCAACTGAACAACCACCAATTATATATTGGATTAATTTCGGAAAATATGAGCAAACTTATGTTTTCAACACAACTCATATATACGCAGCACTAAAGTTATTGATGAATGCTCTTTCATTTGCAAGTTCAAATGGTTTCAAAAATGGACATGTTGTTGTTTATGATAACATACTTACTGATAGAAGTGTTATTGATAACAATATCGAATTGTTAAATGAAAATGACTTAATTCTTTATAAAGAAAAAGGTGAATATAAATCAAATTTGTTTTCTTTTAGATGTCAAGAATTTTATCAATCAATTAAACATTTAGACTCTAAACAAAAATATTTAGATATGGATGCCAGAACTTTTGAAAATCTATTATCTCAATTACACACAGATTTAAAAACTCATTTTATTGATTTAGATACAATTAAAAGTGATAATGTTATAGATGCGGTTTGCGCAAACGGTTTACACAATCATATTATAAAGGATAAAGATGAAAATATAACCTACCTATTTTTATCGAAAGAACAAGAAGAAGAACAAGTGTATCTTTTTGCTATGACTTTTTGTGATGAGTTAAACTTACAGATAAAAGTTAATAGAAAAAAATACAAACTACCACTTAAAGTTGGAGAGATAAAACTTCTGAAATTATCAAATGACATAGATATTTCAATTCATATCAATGAATATGGAACTGACCACATTTTTGATAGCGAAACAAAAATCTGCGATTGTAAAATAAATGATAAAGAACTTATATTCGATATTGGAGATTTAGAAATAATTTAAATTATGAAAAATATTAATCTTTTTGTACCAAAGTTTCGTAATGAAGAAATTCTATCTGAAATATCTGAGTGTTTAGATAAAGGTTGGACTGGACTCGGATACAAAACTCAGAAGATTGAAGAAGACTGGAAAGAATATACTGGACTTTCAAATGCTCATTTTATAAATTCTAATACTTCTGGTTTACACTTAGCAATTAAAATTCTTAAGGATGCAAATAAATGGCTCGATGGAGATGAAATTATCACAACTCCATTAACTTTTGTTTCTTCAAATCATGCTATAATGTATGAGAATTTAAATCCTGTATTTGCTGATATTGATGATTATCTTTGTTTAGATCCGAAATCAATATTAGATAAAATAACAAAAAAGACTAAAGCAGTTTTGTTTGTTGGTATTGGTGGAAATACCGGTCAACTAAATGAAGTTATCAAAATATGCAAAGAAAATAAACTAAAGTTAATTCTTGATGCGGCTCATATGGCAGGGACTTTTTTCAATCTGAATGGTGAAGTCGTACACGCTGGTCACGGCGCAGATGTTTCAGTATTTAGTTTTCAAAGTGTTAAAAACTTACCTACAGCAGACTCTGGTATGATTTGTTTTAAAAATGATGACTACGATGAACTGGTTAGAAAACTATCTTGGCTTGGCATAGATAAAGACACTTATCAAAGAAGTAATGATAAAGGAACATATAAATGGGAATATGATATTGTAGATGTAGGTTACAAGTATCACGGAAATTCTATTATGGCTTCTATGGCAATTGTTGGTCTAAAATACTTAGAAGAAGATAATCAAAGAAGAAGAATGATTTGTGATATTTATGAAAAAAAACTATCTCAAAACATTCAAACTATAAAAACACATACTGATTGTGTAAAATCATCGAGACATCTTTTTCAGATACTAGTGAACAATAGAAACAGATTTATGGAATTACTAAATTCAAAAGGAATTTATCCAGGCGTTCATTACAGAGACAATACTAATTATAAAATGTATAAATATGCAAACGGTCAATGTCCGAAAGCACATACGGCATCAGAAAAGATTATTTCTCTACCATTACATTTAGGTCTTACCGATGAGGACATTGATTATATAATAGAAAATGTGATTGAAATTAATAAATCAATAAATTAGTTATGAAAGGTATTATCATTTTAGGTGCATCTGGTTTAGCAAAAGAATTTTACTACTACATAAAAAGAGCAGATTCTTCTATTAAAGATTTCATTTTTGTCAATGATTTAAATGACGGTCAGACTAGTTTGACAATTGATGGTGATCAATTTACAGTGGTGAAGGATTGGAAATTTACTAATGATTATAAATTTATTGTTGCTGTTGGTAATCCAAAGATAAAAAAGATGCTTGTCGAAAAAGCTATACAAGCTGGTCTTCAACCAGCTAATACAATTATTGATCCATCAGCGACAATACTTTCAAATAAAAACAATTTAGGTTATGGTGGTGTTATCTCACCAGGATGCACAATCACTACAAATGTTAAATTAGGTGATTTTGTCACATTAAACTTAAACACTACAGTTGGCCACGACACAACTTTAGGTAATTTTTGCACGACTAATCCAGGTGTTCATATTTCAGGTGAGTGTCAAATAGGTGAACTAAATGAATTTGGAACCGGATGTATTGTAAGAGACAGACTTATAATTGGTAGTAATAAAACATTTGGTGCTCAATCAGCAATAGTAAAATCAATATTAAATGATGATGTTGAAACCTATGTTGGTGTGCCTGGTATTTTATTAAAAAAATGATTCAAGGAAACAGTTACAATTTAATAGATAAGGTATAAAATTGTAACTCATTTATGAAGTTTAAACCCGGTGATATAGTCATTAAAACCACAGGTGGAAATAAAATGACTGTTTTCGATAAAATATCAGATGGTGTATATAAATGTCTTTGGTTTGTTGAAAGTTCCTATAACGAATCTGTTTTCACAGAAGACGAAATAGTTACACTATCTGAATACAAAAGATTCCTAAAAAAAGAAGAAAGAGAAGATAAGATTAATCAACTATTGGGTTAAAATAAATCTTTAAAGTAGCTGGTTTATAATTTGCGTGGGAACTATTTAAATTTATTACCACTTTATCATAATCATCTCTTAATCTTTTATAAGCTACAAGTAAATCTTCTAACATATCTACACCTTCATCCGAAAGATTACAATTAGCACCATAATACTCTCCATCTTTATTACCCTTTAATCTGATATTAGCACATAAACAAAAAGGATATTTTCCGAAATTTCCTTCAAAACCACGAAGAAAAAGTCTTCTATAATCCTCACTTGATAAATAACGATTAGCTTCTTCAGTCATCCTGTCTAACCAGTTATCAAAGTTAGCAGTATTTGGATTAATTGACCAACCCATATCATTTTCAGTAGATCCTAAAACTTTAATTTCATAAGAAATTGCGTTCTCATCTTCAAACTCAACAAAATAATTTCTTATCTTTTCAACTTCGGATTTAAAGTTATCGGATGAGTTAGATTCATTAAATTTTGACCACCTCTTAATCATTTAATATATATTAAATATGAAACTAGATATTAATGAAATCAATCATCAACATATAGTTAAAGTCGTAATATTTTCTCTTTTTTTATTCAAAAGACAAGTACGACAACCCGCAGTTTTCAGGATGTCTGTTATGAAATTTGTCAGAACCAGAGTTCCTTGGAAAATTGATTTGATAATTAGAACTGAAGAAAAATTAGGAAAAGACGAAGAACGAGAAATAATACTAAGTGAATTATTAGACGGTGTTACATCTGACTATATGACAAAAGTTAATGTCACTTTCACTACACCACTTAAAACAGTCAATATGGAAATAGACTTAAGTGATGAAAAAAAATATGAAAAATTTTTATACAAATAATTTTAATATATAAGATATGAGACATTTAAACAAGTATGATTTATTCAGAATAAACGAGGCTGATGAAGCAAAAAATCAGGAAGCTAAATCTGAGGATCCAAAAAGGTCAGAAAGGTTATTAACACAAGCTCAGAAAGAGCACAAAGACAGTCCTGAAAGTAAAGAGAAGACAGGACCGATGCCTGCTATGGTATTCACTGATGTAGTTGGTTCTTCAAAAATGTGGTCTGAGGATCCAATTACTATGGCTCAACAATTAGAAGGTCACCACAAATTAGTAGATGCGATTGCTGAGAAGAATAAAGGATGGATTGTAAAAACAATAGGAGATGCTTTTATGGTTTATTTTGAACCATCTGAAGACTCACTTTTTAATGCTGTAAAATTTGCAAAAGAAGTAATACTTGGTGAAAAATCTTATAATCTTAGAGTTGGTGTTTGTCAAGGTAATATGGACCAGAAAACCTATTCAATTCAAAAAGTAGACTTAAAAGACTTTTTTGGAAATGCAGTCAATGCAGCATCTAGAATGGAATCAAAAGTTTCAGAAGAAGGTGGAACTATTGCATTTTGTTCTATTAAACCAATTGATAATAAAATGGATAAAATTAAAACTTTAGGATCTACTGTTCCAGTTGATTTATCTAAATATGATTTAAGAGGCGCAACTGTACAAAAGGCTTATAAAATGAAAGTAAAATAGTTTTATTTTTCATAATTTATTCTTATATTTGCTTTATGTTTATCTGTGTAAGTAATACAACTGAGAGAAAAGAACTCGAAATAGGTAAAGCCTATGAGTTAATTAATCACGAGAGTGGTCCTAAATTTGTATGGGTGAAAATTATCGACACTTCTAACACTATTGGATGGAGAACTATTCAATGTTATGCATCTGATTTTAAAAGTAAAAGAGAGTGGAGAGATAATTTAATTGACAAGTTACTTTCTTAATTGATAACGTACTTGTCGTTTTTTCTTGTTGCTAATTTACCATCAATAAACTTATAAAACTTGTACTTTTTATCAATAGAAGTAACTAAATAATAAGCATCTGGATTAAGTGCTTTATATCTTTGAATGTTACCTTCTACTTTTTGACCATCTACTTCACCACCTTGTTGTTTTGCATAAGCCCACTTTATATAGTGTGGATCAACGTGTCTATCTCTTAACTTGTCTTGCTCCAGTGATGTCTCTAATGTAGAAAGTAAATGTATAAAAACTATTTTATAATTAAATTCCCTTGCTTTATCATAAATTTCTTTAATGTGCTCAAATCCTCTATCAGTGAATTCTTTACCAGAACCAGTTGTATCATAAATAAAATTTTGTCCAGTTTCCATAAACTTCTCCAACTTTGCTAAGTTTAATTGAGAAGCATTTTTAGTCAAATCACCATCTTCTTTTTCTCGACCTTTATAATAAATATTAGGATCTTTTGTGAACATAAGTGAAACATCATCAGTTGAGAAGTCTTTGATGTTTGGATTTTTAGAATGTATGTGATTGGTCACAAAGTAAGATTTACCGATACCGGGAGCTCCAATAACGAAAACCGCAAGTCCTCTCTCGACTCCAATTATCTCAGGAATTGGTTCATTTTTTGACCATTCTTCTGATATAAACTGAATATATTCCTTAATAAATCTCATAGTAAAATTTATATATTAAATTTTGAAAATTAGAATGATAATAAAGAAAAGATTTGTATATTTGTTGTATGAAAGGATTTAGAATATACAACAAAGCGGAACTATTTAATTACATTGATAAGATTGAAGTAGAAAAAGTTAATGGCCAAGTCATCACTAAATACAACGGTCGTGTTACACAAGTAGCCAATGTATCAGAAAGATATGAAGTATTTGATATTGCTAAATACTTAAAAGAAAAGATTGAACTCATTGAGCAAAACTTTACGATTTCTAAATACCAACTTCAAATAAGAAAGGGACAACAATATCTTCAACTTATTTCAGACAGTGTAAATATTGGTGGAACTGAGTTCTACAAATCATTCTATATTCTTAACTCGACTGACAAATCTCGCAGACTAAGTTTTTATGCAGGTTTACATTCTCAAAACTATTACTTTATCGGTGCCAACAATGTTGGGCTATCTCGAAAACATTTGACAGGTGTCAATATTGCGGCAGAAGATGCTTCTAAAGGTCTTACTGGCGAAACATTTGATGAACAAATTGAAGCACTGCAAAATCTTGTAGGACATCGTATTAAGTTCTCTAAAATTCGTCAGGTAATTTTAGGTGATAAAGAAGAAATTCCTCAAATCAATCACCGCAAATTTGATGCGTTTAAGAACTCTATTCGATATGCTGATAGTGATAGACTTATTACTTTAACAAAAGAACAACGTTCTCAATTATACACTGACTCTGAAAGAATGAAAGAAGTGAAAGAAGATTTCTACTTAGATGCTTTCTGGGTGTTCGGAGCTTATATGAGATTGTTTAATAGACAAGACTCACACGTAATTAAAAATGAAACAGACCGTATTATGAAAATCACACAATGGTCTGTTCGTAATAATGTTTTAGAAGCACTTGGAATCTAATGGAATTTGATTATGATATATTATTTGATTTCTTATCTGAAGAGGATAAGAAATCTTTTATGGTTTGGGATAATGTGATACTATCACAAAAATACACTCCAATACCGGATAAACCATTGTCACGGAATGTCCTAAGTGTTCAGACTATAGTTGCTACTTACAGATCACCATTTGAAGAAAGAGTATTAATACCTTTAGATGAATATGAATTAAGAGTAAAAGAAAAAGAAAGAAATAATAAATTAAATAATTTAGGAATATGTTAAGAGAAGATAATACTGGATTTGTGAATTTTCCGATACCAGGAAAAGCAATTGACAGAATTGAAGGTTTTAAAACCTTTATTTACCTTGTTGCGTTTGAAACATTGGACCTAACTAACATACCTTATATTCTTTCCAATTGTAGATTAAATCTACAAGGAACTCTCGTTTCAGATGATGTGACATTTAGAAAGAGATTTTCACATAATACATTAGAAGACATAGTTGAAGAACAACTCGATAACAATGAGTTTGAAATGAGATACTTTCCTAATATAGAAGGTGACACACAATCATCTATCCCACTCACCACTTGTATCTGCTTAGGTTGGTCTGAGCATAGCTATCAATTTAAAGATTCGACTGACTGGGTTTGTACATTTAGAGATTTAACAAACGAAGGACAGAAGCTATACTATTCAATAAAAAAGTTACACAACAACAAAGAAGTAAGAATTTTTACTTTTAACAATATTTAATATTGACTTTTTCATTTTAATCACTATATTTGTAGAAAATAAATTTTATGGCATACGAAAGAAAGACATACGACCTTTTTATCTCTGATGAACTAAGACAAGTCTTGGAACAAATCAAATCCGAATCAGTTGTGGCTGATTTGTTACTAAAACGCAGACACAATAAAGAAGACTTGGTCGAAGACCCAGTAAACTTTGTCTCTATTTCCTCACAAGATGCAACTCGTATTTCTTATCTTACAACAGAAAGAATTGGTATCATCGATGAATCTGAATATTGGACATCATCACGTCGTTTTCATATGAAACCAGGTGGTTTCATTTCAAAAGTATTCAATAATATCTCACCAAAAGATATTGAGATTTTCTCAAATCTATATAGAGCTGAAGCAAGAAAACCTAAATTTGAATTTAGAATAGTTAAAGGTGAAGATATCAGAAATTATTATCACTACTCAAAACATGCAAATGACAATGGTAGTTTAGGTGTCTCTTGTATGAGATACGATAGCTGTCAAAAGTTATTTAATATGTATGTTGAAAATACAGACAAGATATCATTATTAGTTATGTTTAATGAACACGAACAAGTTTTAGGTCGTGCTCTTCTTTGGAACTTTGATGGTAATAAAATTATGGATAGAATTTATTCTGTTAATGACGAACAACTACAATTCTATTTTAAAAAATGGGCAAACGAAAATGGTTATTGGTTTAAAGCTCAGCAAAATTGGTACAACTCAATTCAATTTGAAAGATTGGGTGAAGGAAAAAAGATTTTCAAGTTTGATATAAAACTTAACGACTCAGAATTTCGTTACTATCCTTATATGGATACTTTCAAATTCTTTAATCCTGATACTGGAACATTCTCTAATTATCGACCAGAAGGTAGAGACCATTATACACTCTGTTCTTCAGATGGTAGTAAGTATGATTGGAACTATCTTGAATTTGATGACTTTGATAAAGTTTATCGTCATAGAGGTGAAACAGTTCGTTTAGATTATCTTAATATGACTGCTCATCCAAATAGATGTAATTACTCTGATTTATTTGACCGATATATTTTAAGTGAACATTCTGAGTACAGAGAGGATATTAGAGATTACGTTTTTACTGGTGAATACTCTAATTTCAATGACAACGATGCCATTCAAAGTAAATTAGACTACATCAAAGAAAGAGAAACTAACAGAGTTAGAAGAAGTAAAGGTAACAGTCAAGTTTCAGAAATATTGGAGCAGGTAAGAGGTGGTGAAGATATGTACAGACTCTATGACCAGATATTAACTCAAATTAACAATGATTATTTCTTGAGACCTATTGAAAGAAATACCGAAACCGAAACAACAGAAGAATAAAAAAAAGAGACCTCAATGGTCTCTTTTTTTTTATAAAAACAAAACTTTTATTTCTTCATATAAATAAATATGAAAGAATTTCTATTAAAAAAACTTGATTGTTTCAATGATGAAGAATTCAAATTTGATCCAGGTGCCCACAGGTACACCTATCTAGGAGAACAATTCACATCAGTTACAAGATTCATACAACAATTTCATAAACCATTTGAGCAAGATTACTGGTCACAAAAAAAAGCTGAAGAAGCTGGTGTACCACAGGAATGGATTTTAAATGAATGGAAAAAATTAAATGATTATGCCAACGAAGTTGGAACTGACACACACGAATGGATAGAAGATTATTTCAACAAAGTGTGGAAACCACTTCCATCTAATTTAGATGTTATAAATAGAATTAATAAATTCAATTTAATTTATGCCAAACATCTTCATAAATTAGAACCTCTAAAATTTGAAGTTAGAGTTTTTTCGAAAAAGTGGAAGATTGCTGGTATGATTGATTCACTATTTATTCATCGTGGTAAAATCTTTATCTTAGACTGGAAGACTAATAAAAACTTTACTACAGATGATAGTGTAAAATATAAAGAAAAATTACTTGCGCCATTTGAAGATCATTGTAAATCTCATCTTTCTGAATACTCAATTCAATTGTCTTTTTATGCTCTTATCTTAGAAGAATGGGGCTTTGACGTTGGTGGAGCTTACTTAGTTCACATCGGACCAGGCGATGAACCAGCACAAATGTATAAAGTTATTGATATGCGTCATAAATTAAAGAGATATCTTGATGGTGATGCTGAAGTCGAACTTTAGAAGTTTAATATATATCTTATGACTAATCTTTATGCCAGAAAATTAGAGAAGATATTTAACAAAGTTGGACAAATTGCGTCTAAAGGGCGTGATAATAAACTTGAGTACACTAAATATATTGACGAACTTATTGAAAAGGGCGATTTTGTTGCCTTCCAAGAAATGTTAAATATTTTTTTTCAAATTGATACTTTAGATGTAGCTGATGTAAGTGATATTAAATCAAGAACATGGAATGAAATTTGTTTCCAGACAAAATCATCATTCTTACAAAAATTATCAAAACTTTATAAACAAAAGAAAGTCTATCAACAATCGTACAATATTTATTCTGAAAATAACAACATAGTAAGCATAAGTATTTCAGATAAACTAACATACACTTTTTCAGAAACTGGACTTACACCATCAATTAGCTTTGAGAAAAAAGGTGAAGTAGTAGATTTACATGTTTACGATGATAATATAACAACTATACAAATACAAAAGGCAGTTTGGGAAGTTGGTGAGTCTGGAAATGAAGAGCCAACTAATATAAAGTTCTTTGAAGACTTTCAAATTTCTTATTTAGCAAATTCATTTACAACGTTTAATCCATCACAATTAAATATCGGTGATGCTTTTACAATGTCAGTTACAACGACCAAACAATATATTCCAAACCAACTAATTTCTGTTACTTGGTCGGGTAACTATATTGAAGGTACTGTTCAATCTTATGATAGTATTACTGGTGATACTGTAATGACGATAACAGATACAAATGGTTCATCAACTTATTCACTTTGGGTGGTAGACTATCTATCAGGTCCTAAAAGTGTAAAATTCAAAACATCTATACCTACTACACAAGGTTCGACTTACTTAATCACTACGACAGAAAAAAATCCAATTAATTTTGATTACAAAAAGTATTATTATAAATTGTCACTAGAGTTAAATCCACTTCTAGGTCAGATATATGAAATTGATATTTACGATCCGAACTCTGCTTATTTAGTACAAAACAAACAATATGCTAGACTTACTGGTGAAAGAAAGGCATACTTACAAGCTCAAAAAGTTGGTGCGACTTTCTCGGTAATATTTGATGTTGAAAATCCAGCGCTTTCTGATGAGACTAATTTAATAACTAGATATTCACAAGCAATTAGTTATCTTCTTTCTTAAACTTTATTTCTAAATAACATATAAAAAATAAAAAAATATATGGAAATTAGAGTAATTGACTTTGAGATACTCACAACTCACTATAAAAAATACAGAGACGGTGTTGATGTAATTAATTTTGAAAGAAAAAAAATTCTTGAAGAAATTGAACCAATTAAAAAAGAGATGAACATGATTATCTCTTCTGCAACAACTGGCATTATCCTAAACGGACAAACACAGCAACAACAAGCTGAAAGATTTCAAGAGTTACAACAACAAATTATGGAAATCGACAATGACTTTAAAGTTAAGAACAAAAAGATGATTGATGAATTAAATACAAAATCATTTGATGAACTTTCAGAAATTGTTACAGATTGGGCTACTGCGAATTCAATCGATTTAGTTAGTGGAAAAATGGAAATCATTTTTTGCAACGACAAATGGGATGTTACAAATGATATTCTTGAAATTCTTAAAGAAAAAGATTTATATGTTGATAGAGAAATCTCAAAAGAGAAAGAGGTAGAAACAGAAAAAGAGAGTATTTAACTCTCTTTTTTTATTTAATGCTTTTTTAGGTTACTGACCTTCACCCTCTGACATTATCTTATCAATTTCAGCAACCTTATCTTTATTTTTCTCATCACTGATAAAATCAACATAACTACTTACTTTCTTGATATCATCTGGTTTTTTAGATTTAATTTCACCTAGTTTTTTAACAAGTTCTTCCTGACCCTCGGCTTTTGCACCTTCAATAGCACCTAATAAATCAGATATCTTTTTCGTGAAGGTTGTTCCATCTTCTTTTTCGAATATAACATCATCACCTTTTACCTCTTTGATTTGTTTGATACCAATCATTTCTTTATCCTCAAGGTCTTTCATTGGTCCTTCTTCTGGCTTTTTCTTATCCTCATCAGTAACTTTTTTCCACTCATCAGCATTGAACTTATCTCTTTTATAGATTACTGTATCACCTGCTTTGTAACCACCTTCTGGTCCTGCCTCAGGTGCCTCTTTTCCTTTAGATTGAATGTATTTCTCAATTTCTTCATCTTTTACCACCGTCTCACTAAGATACTTATCAAGTCTCGGTATCAATGTTTTATTGACCCAATCTACTGCTAACTGTTTTCTTTTTTTATTATCTTGACCAGCTGTTAAAATAACTTTCTTAAAGTCAGGTAAGTGAGTAGTGTCCTTCATATCTACGATGATTTTCTTATCATCAACTTTCGGATTTGTACCAACTTTTAAATCAGGTCCACCTGCATATTTATAATCTTTGATTGCTCTATTTCTGATAGTTTCCATCAGATATTGGATAATATCTAACGTAGGAGATTCATTACCAAAAGCCTTAATTACATTATCATATAATGGTTGCATACCTTGAGCACCTAATGAACCAGTTTGCGGATCTAAGATGTTTTTAATCAAGTCTAAACAATCTTGCTCATTTGCTTCAGGCTTTTTATTGAATTCATCGAGAAGTCCTTTGAAGATATAGGTATCATCTGCTGGATTCATTGGATTTTTATCAACCCAATCTTCAACTTTATCAATTGATGGATTTTCTCCAAGTTTTTTCAATTCTTCAGTTGCCTTATTCCAAAGATTTTTAAAGAAGTTTATAACACCACCAAATAACTCTTCATTAATTGGTTCATAATTTTTATAATTCTTGTAAGATTCGTATGTTCTGATATGTTTCATCTCAAATCAATTTTTTTATGTTAAACTATATATTAAAATTTTTATATAAAAAATAAAAACTATGAATTATATAGAAAAAGTTTCAGAGTTCCATAAAACCTTTGAAGCTCCAATACTAGAAAGTCCACAAATACCAACTGAAGATAGATGTAACTTGAGAGTTTCACTAATTCAAGAAGAGTTAGATGAACTTAAACAAGCAATTAAAGATGGTGACTTGGTTGAAATCGCTGATGCTCTATCGGATATTCAATATGTACTTTCCGGTGCTATTTTAGAATTTGGACTGGGTGAAAAGTTTAACGACTTATTTGATGAGGTTCAAAGAAGTAATATGTCAAAAGCTTGCTCTTCAATACAAGAAGCTATTGAAACTATTTCACATTACAAAAAGAAAGATGGTACAGAATCAATGTACAAACAAGTTGGTGATAAGTGGATTGTTTATAGAATGTCTGATAATAAAATTTTGAAATCTGTAAACTACTCACCAGCCAATTTAAAAAAAATAATTGAAAATGAAAGTCAAGAAGTTTAATGAACACAACTCAGTAGATACGTTGGTTGTATCTGCTTTTCCTGGATGTGGAAAATCTCACCTATTTAGAAATAAAGGAAATAAAAAAATATTGGATAGTGATTCATCTACATTTGATAAATCACAATTCCCTCAGAATTATATTGAGCATATCAAATCTAATATAGGAGATGCTGACATCATTTTAGTTTCTTCACATAAAGAAGTAAGAGATGCTTTAGTAAATAATGGTATTGAATTTACTTTAGTTTATCCCAACAAAGGAATCAAAGATGAATATATTCAACGATACATTGACAGAGGAAACGATGGTAAGTTTGTTGATTTATTAAAACAAAACTGGGATAATTGGATGACTGAACTAGAAGAACAAAAAGGTTGTAATAAAATAGAATTAAAAAAAGGTCAGTATCTATCTGACATAATAACTAAATTATGAAAACAATATTAGTAACAGGAGGAGCCGGATATATTGGCTCACATACAGTAATTGAGTTAATGAAAGCTAACTACGATGTAATCATAGTTGATAATTTCTCAAATTCAAA
>JACCDX010815737.1_pt1 | contig 20007 bp, 15 predicted proteins | sample 7449681 | NCBI WGS metagenome assembly JACCDX01 (sample SAMN15323450, study PRJNA562643) | freshwater metagenome | isolation source: river surface water | place: USA:Blue River Watershed | collected 2017-08-18
CCGCTGTAATGGACAGAATGGAAATCTTCCAGCCCGTGCGAGTTGGATATGTTGACTACTTCTGGAATGTATTGTTTGATTTCTTGAGCAATAACACCCGTATGTCTCTTATCCTTCTCGAAAGTGTAGTTATATTCTTTGACCTTGACTTCTAGTATCTTGTCTAAAGAATCAGTAGGATCGATATCTTTGATATTTTCTTTGAGTCGTCGATCAGAAGTTTCCGCTAGCGTGGTAGCCGTAAATACCCCAGTTGGTGATAGAGTGCTAACTGTGTTCATCGTACCGTCATTAATGAGTTTGAATTCAAAGTACGCATTCTCGGTATCCGCTACGACGTCTGACGTGACGCAGTTAAGATATCCTCCTGCGAAGACAGAAGAAGAATCATTGACCATATCGAATTCGATGCCAGAACCAATACCAGCAGCAGCTTCTGTCTCAGGAGTAGATATCAAACTAAGAGCGATAGACACCGAACTATCAGTTGGCGCTTGCTTCACGACAGCGAGGTCTCCACATTCAAAATAGTTGACATTGATAAGGTTTCTCGAAGAATCAAGAACAAGAGCCTTACTCGCTTCTGCTATGCCCGTTGCGGTGATGTCTAGGTAATTGATCTCATTGGCGGTTGCCGTAACTAGAGTACCTCCGAGTTGCAAACCTGTAGTAGATCCGTTATGGGACGACAGATTAACGATTCCTCCAGATGGATTGATGGTAAGGTTACCTGAAGAACTGACTGTCATATCTGCATAGTTAGTAGCAGAGCCGCTAGAAGCATTGTAGCTGAGTCGCAAGCAACTCCCTGTTGAAGAGTTGATCTCCAATTGCCTATCTGGAGAACTGCTGTTTACTCCTAGAGATCCCGTAGTGATCACATTATTAATGCCTGACAAGTTGTTAGACAAATCCTTGGCGACTATGACGTTCGCGTAATTCGTTGCATTATTGAATCTCAATGCGTTAAGAGTGTTGTCGTACACCACGCGAGCAGTCGTGCTACTGAGCCCATTGATTTGTGTGCTGCTGTATTTATTAATTACAACCATTTAGTATATTACTGGTCATTAAAAAAACTTCTCAAAATCGAACATGTCAAACTGCGAGTCATTTCTCGAGACTTGCTCACAGTACTTAATCAAGTATGCAGACCCAAACACGAAGTCTGGCACCAAATCCGCGGTGTAGTAGTTGAATGGTTTCTCAGCCCCTCGAAGATATACTAGCTTCCTATGCTTGTTAGAAGTATCCCCAAATATCTTAGAACTGCTAGCTTCCGCTATGTCTCTCTCACGTTTAGTGAAGTTATTGGCTCCTCTGTTGAAGAACGTGTTACATACTTGCTCTGTCGTGAATACATTAATGAAAGCATTCTTCCTAAGCATAGAATCTAGAGGCTTATCATCCTGGAATGCTATCATAAAGGTGATACGGTGATGCCTTCCATTGAAGAACAATTCTTTGGTTGAATTGAACTTACACCACTTGTTGGCAGTCACAGCGGCATCATCTATAATGATCAAGAAATTGGGGTTTATATTGATATGCTTTACTAACAGTTTGTCCGTTTCTTGCAAAGGCAGAGAGTCTACATATTTGATGTTCTTAGTTATTATTTTTTTGTAGAAAGCAACTAGATTTGCAGCATGTGCTTCGTCCAAAGACCTGGTATCAGTTACCCTAGACTTAACAGAGCAATAAGCGTTCTCCATCCTCTCAAGCTCCTGGTCATCTTTCTTCTGAAGAACACTGTATATATGGCGTAACTTCGACAAGTCATTAGACATATTGAACAGCTTCACGCTAAGTGATTGCCTTTTCAGGATATCATCTAGAAGGGTTTCAGACACTTCAGTGTGTATCAGTGGTTTGGGGATAAAATGATCATAAGAACCATTCAGATCATTAGTCGGGCATATGACACAAACATTAGGTATATGATTCTTTAGCATATAGAGGATATCTCTAATGACTGTCGACTTGCCGGAGTTACTAGCTCCGTATAGTATCACCGATCTGTTTAAGAAGTGGTCTAAGTTCTTGTCGAACTCAGGTATCTCATGTCCTTGCTTGGTGTAGATAGACATTATATATTCTTACTTCCGAATTTCAAAAAAAGATATGAATCTTAGTCGCGAATGTAGATGACTGGTTCTTGAGCCCCATTGAGGATTTCAGCGCAGTCCGCGATGACGACGCGAACAGTCTTCGCCTTGCAGATCCACTGCATGTAATCTCTGATCTTACTCACGTCATAGATGGCAACAGAGGTGTCAGTGATGTAGTCGCGGAACGTGAAGATCTTCTTCTTAAGTCTCTTGTTCTTATCGTAGTTCCGGTATCCGAATTCCTCGAATGCTGAGACAATTTCTTCAATCTGAAGAGGAGTGGCTTCCGGGGCGGATATGTGAATGAAGTTAGACATACCGACATTCACCAGAGTGTCTCTTCCATCATGGATCTCATTCGCACCAGTCACTACATCTCTTGGGAGTTGCACTGTCGGCTTCATAGGAAGGCTCTTTCTGAACACAGCGTAGCTATACAGTCCAGCGAATATACGTTCTCCTTCTGAGAGATTGGAGTCGGACCAGTTACTGAAGGATCCGATAGCTTCTGCGAAGAATTCATTATCTTCAAAGTTCTTAGTTATTTGCTTGAAGTTAACTAGGCATTCTTCATAGTACTGTCCCTTGCTGAATGGCAAGATGAGCTTGACTTTCTGACCGAAAGGCTCCAGAGTCGATCCGGAATACGAAGGCTTGATGGAGTACTTGAGAACGTCTCCTTCAGTGTAGTCCCATCCATTTTCGCCACATAGATCGAACACCTTCTGGCCATCGAATGCCGTGAATACGAACAAACCATTAGGCTCCAGGAGGTTAGACACAAGCATAAGGAAGTTACTGAACATTTCAAATGACTCGGTGAAGTAGTGCAACGCGAAGTTACAGATGACTAAGCTAACCTTTGGTTGCGAGGCATATGCTTGTTTGATATCCTTCAGATTGGTCTTGAAGTTAGCCTTTAGATCTAACTGAACAGTAGTTATCTTGGTCTTTCGATTTCCCACAAACTTGCTCAAGGTGTGTTTCCGCTTGATGAGTTCTTGTAATGCGTTCGCATCATTGTCTACGAAGATGGCATCTTGGACTCCTAGCTTGAAGAGGCGAGCCATGTCTTGGCCTTTGCCGGCAGCCAGATCAACAACAGTCTTGAGATTGTTATTGTCCTTGAGTGATTCTATACACTTAGCCAATATCTCGGTCTTGACCATTGAATTGAATCCTCTTTGAGCTTTGTATAGCCCGGCGTTATCTTCGGCAAAGTAACCAGATCCTGCTTCAAACAGATTATCGAAACTAAGAGGGTTATGAACTGCGTACCATATGGATTCAGCCACTCGGAAGTAGTTTCCGAAGTACTCTCCTCTGGCCAGTTCTACATCTCTATCAGTTCTTATCTTCGTAAGATGCCATTCGTCATCCTTCCAGAGGAACTCCCCGATCTTGCCTTCTAAGCCATCGGGTCCTTTCCATTGATAGGCGTGAGGTGAATTGCTAGGACTGAATAGCACGGGTATAAGACTTGATTCCGCATGCTTCTTTCCTTCTCCTAGATCATTGAGACCAAATTGTAGAATGTCTTTCTTAGAAGCTCCAGACATGAGAACATATGAATCACCGCTCTTTCGAATGAAGAAGTCTATGGTAGCATGATCAGCCGGCTTCCATTTGAATCCTTTCATAGAAGAGTAGTCAGAAGAATCATTAGGAGTGAAGATCAGCCCATCTGTCTCATAGGTGCGCTTCTTCTCATAGAAGCTCCTGAGTTGATTTCGCCAGTCTTCAGTCAGAAGAACAAACTCCTTCATCTTGATATCCATATCTATGGACTCTTTGACGCACTCAATTGCAGAACCCAAAGCCGCGAGTCTTCGCTGGAACGGCTCTCTAGACATATCTACTCCATTGAAAGATATGAGATCAAAGGCATACAAGGTGTTTCCGACCAGTTCGCAATCGATGTAGATCACGTCTCTCTGCTTCTTGCGACACGCGATCTCGGTTAGAGCGTTGTTGATCAAGAATGCTTTTCTATCGACTCTCAAGATGGTTCTGAGTCCGTCGATCTTGTCAGTGACATAGAATCTAGACTGATCTAGAACAGGCTGAATCTTCTTGTAATAGAGATCGGCATCTACCTCCAACACATTGTTGAGAAGTTTCTTGAGTCCAGACTTATCTCTAAATGTTTCCAAGTAGTTCTTCTTGTTGAAGATGATGTGCCTGGCTAGATCAAAGATCTTCTGCTGGTAGTCCGAGACTTCGTTCAAATTAGAAGCAATCAAGTTGATTGGATCAAACATCTCCTGAATAGTCAGATTCCCAGAGTATTCAAACTCTAGACGCATCTCATCAAATATCGAGTACTCGATACTGTTAAGGATATTGTCCATAGAATAAGGCTTAAAGACAGTATCTTTGATGCTCTTCAAATCCACAGACATATGCTTAATCTCTTTGACTAGATCGAGCTCGGCCGTCCATTTCTTCCCCAAGTCGAACTTGATGCGAAGCTTGAATCGCATGAGATTCGGAGACCCAGTTGCGGGTTCGGCAGCTATCTCTTGACTCAACTTGGCCTTGATGTTGTCGACTCCCATGATATGGCGACTGATCTTCACAGAGCCGATAGGAACCTTGGTAATGAAGATGTCTCTCTTCTGGTTGATTCCCTTCTTAAACACAATGGTCTTACGCACTTGTTCGTAGTACACCTCTAAGTGCTCCACGAGCTCAGACGAGATGGCCATTCCGGACAACAGATTGAACATCTTAGAATGCATGTTCTTGATATTCGTCTTGAATACCATACCTGTCTCAAACTCGAGACCAGGGAGGCCTTCCTTGGCGTTGTAGGTATCCAAAATTGGCTGCACGGACATTACGGACTGATATATTAACAGAACGATAGATTCAATTTCGTAATTCAAAACAGAGTATATCGGCGAAAGAAATACTCAAATTCTCCTCCTTAGACTCTAATAGAGTGCGCGGGTCTCCTGCAAACCCAGGTTGAATTCTATGTAGTATATGCTCCAACTGGTCTATGGTAATGCCGGGGTTATCGATGACTTTAAACTCTAGAGAATAAGTGGTCTTGAATGTATCCCAATCGGATAGCAAAGCCTTAACGTCGAGTCCGTAGTCTCCTGAAAACATGACCTTATCACCTTCGGATGCTAGCACTGACGCGGTCATCTCTGCTATGCTTGCAGTCCCTCTATCGAAGAAAGCGGCCTGGCACAGAAGCCAGTATACTTCTTTGATATTGTCTGAAGATTCAAGAAGTGTCCAGCATTTTTCGTGTTCAGAAACATCTGTGTGTACCACGCATCTCTGAGTCGGTTCAGAGTCTCCTTGCTTATCATAGTATAGAAATGAGAGATTAACTCCTTTATGCTGTATTTGTCTAAAGACACAATCATTCGAAGGAGATAGCCAGTCTACGGCCATATTGTCCGATGGGCATAGTTCTATGCTAGTTCTAAGGTCTCCGAGATTAGCGTATCTGCCGTTGAATGGTGTAAACAGCGGACCTCTCCTTACTCTTCCGAATAGCTCAGAATCGACGTGGTCATCAAATGCCTTCTTGCAAATCTTATGAATAATACGTCTACACTTAGCTAGGTGTAATACGATTTCACGAAGAGTGAGGCGAGAATCAGTTCCCGCGACCACTTCCTTCACAAGGATCCAATACAAGTCTTCTTTGAGAATCATAGATATAATATATGCGTTACCACATTTTCAGTAACGATCTTCGGTACCAGGACAACGATGCCCTCGGCGGATGGGAGTTCGTGCCCATCTTCCACTTGAATCCGGAACAGTACAAGTCCAAGCACGCAAGTCCGCGAGCCGTGAGATTTATGTTGGAATGTCTCATTTCTCTCCCAAACATGAATGTGTTTGAAGGATCTCTATCTGAGTTCAAAGAGATGCTATCAAATCTTAAAGCTTCCGATATTACGATGCATAAAGACTATACGTTATACGCTTTGAAACGAGAGCGCAAACTCAAAGGACTCGTGCGGTTGATAGAGACGGATAGATTCTCATGCGACCCATCGGAATTACAAAAGAAAGATGGCGCCGCGTATGTATCGTTCGGAGGCTTCTATTCTAATCTCAAGACTAAAGAAGTTAGGGAACCAAGAAGGTACTCTCCTAAGCCGATGGCGGTGCGATCGAGAAGCTTCATGACTCTTGCTCAACTAGAAGAACTCAAGGATTCGTTTCCTGAAAATGATATCCCAGGAGGTCGTAGGTTTAACAAGAGGCGCGTGGAGCTATTTGAGTCTAGAGATAACATATCGTCTGAGTCTATGAAGTTAAGCCCCTATCTTGCATTTGGGTGTTACTCTATCAGAGAGATGTACAAGCTTGGAAGCGAAGCCTTCAAGAAGCAGTTAGCGTGGCGCCAATTCTACCAGATGATTCTCAAGAATAATCCTAGAGCTAGAGAGTATACTTGTTTAGACCCTAGATACAATAAGTTTCCATGGAGATTCAACAGAGGCGAATGGGACGATCTCGTGAAATGCAGAACTGGCGTGCTGGTGGTGGACGCAGCAATGGCGGAGCTTCTAGCCACAGGATTCATGAACAACAGGTGCCGGCTCCTGTGGATGACCTATCTAGTCAAGTACTTGCAGATAGACCCTTATGAGTTCAAGTTCGGAGGTATATCTATGTTTTCTAGACATTTGATAGATTGCTGTACTAGCCAGAACAAACTGAACGCGGAATGGGTTATATCTTCTTTAGACTTATCTGGAAAGAGGTACGCGCCTAAGGGGAATCCTATGGCCGGAAGACCTATGCGCATAGATAACAAGACCGCTGTGTTTAAATATGGGGCCGGCGACTATATCCGGAAATGGCTCCCATCGTACAGGCACCATTCAGACGCAGAGCTGGCTAAGGTAGAGAGCTCCTTAGACCTTGATAAGATGTACTCTAGATGGACTTCTGAGACAAAAAAATTGAATAATTGACTACCTATCAAAGAGCCTAAAGATGGAATTCGAGTTCGACGCCTGCGAGAAGTGCCTGTCTCAAGTAGAGGAATACTTCTACTATGGAGATACAACCCTTTGCAAAAAATGCTACGTCGGTAAGGTCGAAGAAGATCATTCCGAAGGCAATCAGTTCGGCATAGAAAGAAGACACGGCTCTTCCGTAGTCCTCGTTTGTAAGTCTTCTGAAGGAAGTAAGAACTTGAGAAGATTGAGAGCAATGACTAAGACTCTCGAAGATGAAGGTCTTTCGGACGTCGTCCCTAAGATCTTGAAGTCCAGTTTTGGGCAGATAGGCGACAACCCGTTGAAGAAAATCCTGAGAATTACGCAAGAGAAGTATCAGCCAATGACTGAAGTTCTTCAGAAAGAATCAGCCAAAGCAGTGTTCTTGAAGATAGCTTCTCTAGTCTCGAAGCTGCATTCTAAAGGATATACTGTTGGTAATTTCTCTTACGATTCTTTCGGATTCATAGGAGACAATGCTTTGATTACTGAGTGCCACTCGGTGAGCGATAACTGCGACTCTTATGGTAACTTCTATGAAAGCCATAACAAGATTAACTGCGACTTAACCTATGCGCCGCCCGACTATGAATCCTTTAAGGTATCCAACAAACGGACTGATCTTGAATCTCTAGTCTTCCTGTATTTGCACTCACTAGGCAAACTGAACGCGAAAAAGCTTCGCAGTAATCCTAAGAAGTACAAGAAGGAATTGCTGACCGCTTTGGGTGTTCCTTCTTCGGATTACGTGAATATATTCAAGGCTTTCTTGGCAATCACCGAATCGACTGTGATCGATTCTCTTTGAGTCTCCAGAGTCGCGAGCTTTGCATGCAGTCCTTTGGACTCTGATCTGTATTTTTTTGAAGGTACTCTTCTCATTGAAGTAAGACCTAGACATATTTGCCTAGGCGCGTTAATTTCTCCAGAGTAAGGATCTACGCTGAACATCATATCCTTAGTATTTCCCTTTCTTTGGACTATAGTATTTGCAAATGCTTCATTGAGAGAATCTAGGATATACATTGCGTTAGAAGGACTCTCCATGAATAGAATGTCATTGGCTTCCGATCCTTTAACCCATTTGGTCATGGCGTCCATCGTTACCTTGGCCGGGTCACCTCCGCGTATGAGGACGATGTTCTTAATTTCATATAGATTACTTTCTTCTAAGAACATAGTATACTAATGGAGCGATGCAATTTATGCGCGACTCGGAAACTCATAATACGATGTATGAAGTGCGGGATCAAATCATGTATCAAATGTAACGGCAATCACAACTGCACATGTGATCACTTCTCAGAACAAAAAAAGAAACTGATGCGAGACATGCCGAAGATATCATCAGAAGTCGTTACTCACATCTAGCCGCCAACCATGAAGCGGTATCCACAGTTCACGCAATTGAGAATGATCGTGAAACCTTCGTCTAGAGACCTCATTTGCTGAGTACGGATCGTGCACTCTCTGCTCTTGCAGTTGCGACACGTGTACATGTTTGTGGTCTTCTGCTTTATTTTTTGCGACCGGCGACTGGCGATTTGTTCTTTGATCTTGTTAACCATCTCCGGGGACATCTCTTCGCTGCTTAGGCTTGCGACATCTTCGGCAGAACAGTCTCCAGAAATGATAGCTTCTATCAAGAAGTTCTCTTGCACTTCAGAGGACACATCTAGGTTCTTGCTGACCCTGCTAGCGATGAGCGAGTACATGTACACCAGCTTATCATTAGACCAATCAGGATAGATAGCTGTCTCCTTGCACTTAGCTAGAGTCTTAAGAAAACAAGACCGTTCCATCTCGACAAGTATGGTTCTTTGCTTGGCATAGTCTAGTTCTTTGAACTTAGGGCATTCATCCAGTATGGACGCGAACATCAGCAGCGTTCGGCGTCTCGGCACGTTGTATTCACCCTCGTAGGTTTCCATAGGTAGAGTGAGTCGAAGCTCGTTCGGGCACGCCATTCTTTCATACTATCTTTGGATTCTTTCAATTTTGAATTGAGTTGCCAAAATTGAATTTTAAAGTTGTTTCTTATATATAGTCGATATCGAATATGGCCGAGCAATTCATTCCAACGAGCGAGTTAAGCAAGGTCCGTTTCTACGCACTCGGAGACGCCGACAACGAAGCTGATGCTATGGTTGACGTCACCAACAAGGAGCTCTTTCGGAACAACACCCCGTTCAACAACGGTGTGTACGATAGCAGACTTGGGACTACTGACAACTCCTACATCTGCCAAACATGCTTCCATTCTAAGATCGAGTGCCCTGGGCATTTCGGTAAGATCAAGTCCCCTTATCCCATGATTTCTCCCATCTTCAAGAAGGAAGTGGTCAAGTGGCTTAAGGTGATTTGCTTCAAGTGCGGTAACTGTGTTGTCAACATTAAGAAGAAGATCTCAGAAAAGTCTCAGATCTTGAACGAGGCTGTCAAGCTCAGTCGTACGGCTGCGGATAAGCAAATCCAATGCCCTCACTGTGACGAGGCTCACCCCGTGGTGGAGAAGGATCCTAAGGATCATTTGACCATCATGATTAGAAATGGCAAGGTGTCCAGACGCATTCTGAATACCGAAATCGAAATCATTCTCAACAAGATCACTGATGAAACGGTGCTCAAGTTGGGCAAACCCGTGGACTCTCACCCGAACCGGTTCGTCATTAGAACCCTTCGAGTGCCCCCGGTGACTATCCGCCCCGATATCAAGAAGATAAAGGGCGGTCGTTCCAACAATAACGACCTCACTACCATTCTCAAGAACATGCTAAACTTCTTGGAGAGACTGCCGACCGTTCTGGACGACAAGCTCATCCACGATAACATCACGAGACTGGACAACATTGAGATGCATTACTTCAATTTGATCAAGGATATACCTGCGGGTAATACCATCAAGCTTCAAGCGAACACCGGATCTAGCCTGGCTAGCATCTCGTCTAGATTCGCGAAGAAGACTGGTCGTATTCGTAAGAACATCCTTGGTAAGAGAACCACTTACATGGCGCGCAGTGTCATTTCTGTAGACAACATTAAACCCTATCAAGTAGGTGTTCCTAAGAGTGTCGCAGAGAAGATCGTTGTGCCCGAAACGGTACAGTGGTACAACAAGGAGAAGCTTAGCATCAACTTCTACAATAAAGACAAACAGTATCCTGGCTGCATCAAGATAGTAAAGAAGAATGGCAAGGAGTACTACGTCGGAGCTGTCAGTGACAGCTTTGTGCTAGAGGACGGAGACGTCATCTATAGGCACTTAATGGACGGAGACGTCGTGTTCATGAACAGAGCACCAACGCTTCAAGCCAGTTCCATCAGTGGCCACATCGTAGTGGTCATCGACAAGGGAGACACCTTTAGATTGTCTCCAAACATTACAGACAGTTTCTATGGTGGAGACTTCGACGGAGATGCCATGGCCATGATCGTGCCTCACTCCGAAGCCGCCAAGAACGAATGCTGGCATCTGGCCGGTATCCCCAACTGGTGCATGTCTCTGAAGGATGGCTCGCCGTCCGTGGGAGTGTATCATGATGGTCTCATTGGTATCTTTGAATTCACTAAGAACAAAACTCAAGTGAACAAGTACAACGCAATGAGATTGCTCAGCGGGAATGACCGTGTTCGCGAATCGTTCAGGTTCCAAGAAGAACAATATCAGAGCAATCAGCTCGTCAGCAAAGTACTGCCGGCGATCAACTACACCAAGAAAGCTGGCTTCTTCAAGCCAGAGTACACCGCGTACATAGACTATGATCCAGAAGATATCCAAGTAGTTATCAAGAATGGAAACCTGCTGAAGGGCCGCATCGATAAGAAGTCCATCGGACAAGGAGTCAGCGGATCCATATTCCATGTCATGTACAACGAGTTCGGCAGCGATGTTGCTCTCGATACTATCTTCAACCTTCAGCAAATGACCCATACCTTCTTGATGCATAAGGGAGCCACTCTCACGAGTGACGATATCACCATCAGCAAGTCGGCGGTCGAGAAGGTCCATAAGCAGACGCAGGTAATCCTTGCCGAAGCTGACCAGATCATAGAGAACTACAAGAAAGGTCTCATCATTCCGCCACTCGGGATGACGGCCAAACAGTTCTTTGAACAACAACAGCTCAGTATACTCAATCTGGGGGATGACTTCCTCAGACCGGTATTCGAGAGCATCAAGTCTGAAGAAAACAATCTCTTCAAACTGATCATGAGCGGCTCCAAGGGGAAGCTCACCAATCTGCTACAGATCAGCGGCTCTATAGGCCAAGCATCTATAGGCGGAGAAAGAATGGCAAAACTCTTCGATTACGAAAGAACTTGCCCGTACTACCCGCGCTTCGATGAAACACCTCAGAATAGAGGGTTCGTAACTGAATCGTACACGAGCGGGGTAGATATGGTGGCGTTCATCTTCCAGTCCATGGAAGCAAGATACTCCATCATCAACAAGGCTCTCAGTACTTCTATCACAGGAGAACAAAACAGAAAGAGTGTGAAGAGTCTAGAGTCTCTAGTCGCCGACAACCATCGGAAAGTCTCAACAGGGAACACTGTCGTACAGTTCCTGTTCGGAGCGGATGGCGTAGACGTTAGAAACAATGAACTAGTGTCCTTTGACACAGTTTCAATCAGCGACGCTGAGTTCGAGAAGAACTGGAAGGTAGTCCCTCAGGACCTACCATCTAATCTAAAGAATAACAAGAACGTCTTGGAAGAAGTGCGTCTCGAATGGGAGCAGCTGAAGCAAGACAGAGAGACTTATCGCAAGATGTGTCTCATCATCGAAAGGCAAAATACTAAGAACAAGATGCTCGACGATACGCGCAGCATGTGTGTCAACACCAAGCGCATACTCAACGATGTACTAGCCAATCCTTTCGAAGGACCTCTAGTAGATCCCGTAGTCGCCATACGCCAAGTCAAGAAGCTATGCGAAGACATTAAGTATTCTCACTATAATGAGATGCAGAAGGAGAAGCAAATGCCTATCCCAGAATACATCAAGACGAGCTTCACGTTCGTTGAGATCAACATCAGAACCCATCTGAACTGCAAGAGCATCTTGCGCAACAAGATGACCGTTCCAATGCTTGAGTCGTGTGTACAAAGAATCATATACACCTTCAAGAAATCACTCATCAACTATGGAATGCCTGTAGGAATCATATCCGCGCAGTCTATCTCAGAACCGATGACGCAGTACGTGTTGGACAGCCATCACAGAACAGGATCCTCAGGGACCAAGACAGACTTCCTTGGACGAATGAAAGAAATCCTAGGAGCTAAAGGCACTCACAAGATGAAAGCGCCCAGCATGGTCATCCACCTTAAGGAGAAGTACTCCGACTACAAGGTGCAAACCATCGCCAACCACATCGAGATGATGAAGCTTAAGCAGTTTGTCAACTCATTCCAAGTATTCTTCGAAGAACCTCTTAAGATAAGCCACCCGGACTATCTCCATGAGAACAAGATCATTGAAGACTACATCAAGCACAATCCAGTGCTCAAAGTCCCCAGCGACCTCGTCAAGTGGTCCTTCAGACTAGAACTCAACAGAGAGAAGCTCATAGAAAAAAATATGAAGCTTGAGACAATATGTTTCAAACTCTTTGAATTGAACCCTCAGTTCTTCATCGTCAACAACGCGGAGAACTCCAAACAAGGGATTGTCATCAGAGTCTACATCAGACACATCTTCTTCAAGAAGACTCAGACAGTCAACCTAGAACTCATCGAACAAGTAGCTTACAGTAATCTTCTGGACGCTATCATCAGAGGAGTTGATGGCATAATGTCTACAGACACAACTGCCAAGATCGCGAGAAGCGAAATCGCCAAAGACGGGTCCATGACCAAGTCGAACAAGAACGTCATCATGACTGATGGCACCAACCTCGCCGAAATCGTATGCAACGAATTCGTTGACCCATACCAAACGCAAAGCGACAGCATCCTTGAGATCAATCAACTCTTAGGAATAGAAGCCGCTAACAGCGCTATCATCATTCAGCTATCCAGCATGATGCCATCGGCCGATCCGAAATACTACAGAGTATACGCCGATTCCATGACCAGTACAGGCTCGGTCACAAGCATTGACAGACAAGGCATACAGAACAGAGAAAAGCAAAATGCCCTACTCCTACTGTCTAACAGCCACCCTCTTCAAGTGCTCGAAGATATCTCCATCAATGGAATGACCGCCGCGTGCGACAAGACCACTTCCCAATCTCTAATGGTCGGAAGCGTGCCCAAACAGTGCAGCAACTACAACAAGGTGATTGTCAATAAAACTTTCATTCAAGACAAATTCATGTCAGTCAACCAACAACTCGACGAGTTGTAAGACTTACTTCGCAGACTTCTTTACATACTTTCTTTTTTTTGGAGCCTCAACTACTGGCTCAGCTACTGGCTCAGCTACTGGCTCGGTCACATGTTCAACTACTGGCTCGGCTACTGGTTCAACTACTGGCTCGGCCACAGGTTCGACTACTGGCTCAGCTACTGGTTCAACTACTGTCTCAGATACCGGTTCGGCCACAGTCTCAACTGATTCAACTACTGGCTCGGCCACAGTCTCAACTAATGTCTCAGATACCGGTTCGGCAACTGGATCGGCAACTGGCTCAGTTATTAGATCAGTTTGTGTTTCATTAGAATGATCAACAATGGTAGCGGTATCTATTCTTTCAATGAGCTCAAAGGTTAGGAAGTATTCAGTTTCGGCCACATGAACTGGCGAGTCAGTGTAGTTCAAGAATCTGACCTTAGTCCCGTGCATAGAGTCGTAATTAGATTCTTCTAGAAGGTTATTAGCGATGACCAATTCATTCTTAAGAGTTTTGAACACCACTCTATGCTTATTCCCGAACTTTAGATTAATGCCTGTGTTATAGTCTTCGAAGTCCTTAGAGTTGATAACGAAAGACTTGTTTGCTCTTAATGCGAACTTGTTATCGTTTATAGGCTCTGGTTGCCAGGTAATGTCACTCTTAAGAATACTAAGCATCTATATAATGGCTGGCAAAAAAAGCAATGAGCTCAAATCTATTGAATGATCTCTAGTTCTCCTTCGCTAGAGTCTTCATCAGACTCATTCTTCTTGGTCTTCTTAGGCGCCTTCTTGGTCTCGGCCTTCTTAGGGGCTTTCTTAGGAGCCTTCTTAGGCTTCTCTTCCTCATCATCAGAATCCTCCTTCTTGGCTTTCTTAGGTGCCTTCTTAGGAGCCTTCTTGGGTTTCTCTTCCTCATCGTCAGATACCGCCTTCTTAGCCTTCTTAGGAGCTTTCTTAGGCTTCTCATCTGATTTAGACTTCTTAGGAGCCTTCTCGGGCTTCGCCTCTTCGGAGTCTTCAGATTCAGTCTTCTTAGAAGCTTTCTTGGGCTTCGCCTCTTCGGAGTCTTCAGATTTAGGCTTCTCTTCAGATTCAGTCTTCTTAGCCGTTTCGTCTTCAGAATCAAAGGGAATGTCCGCGTATGATTCATACTTGGCAACTGGTTTTCTAAGATTGATAGACTTCAGATAAGATAGGATGGCGTATTTAGCGTCCGGATCGGTTGTTGACAATGAATTCTTGCCAACGCAATTCTTCAGTTGTTTGGCCCGGGCCTTGTCCTCCTTGAAAGCAGTCTTGTGTTGCTTAATAAGTTCCTTATGATTAGCCCTTTCTCTATCATAGTCATCGATCAAGCTTTTCTTATCTTCAGCTTCTTCTTTCACTAATCCGATAATCTTAGCCTTAAGCTCTTCGATTTGTTTCTTGAGTTCTTCGATCTGATTCTTAATGACTAATCGTTTCTCGTCATATTCTTCAGAAAGACCTTCAAGATTCGCCTTACGTTCTTCATCGCAAAGCTCCATATCTTCATGGATAAACTTAATCTCGTCATCGCATTCCAACGGATCGTTCAGTTTCTTGATGACGCCTTCTAGGACATTAGTCTTTATCTGCTGGAAGATGTTCTCAGACTGCTTAAGCATGATATCGGAATCTTCCTTAGTCGAAAGAACAACTTCAAGGACATTATCAACTTCGCTTATCTTAAGATAGACGTAGTCTCCCTTTTCTTTGATCTCTTCCCTGAGGGATTCAATCATCTTGAGGGTGATAAAGCCTTTTGGTCGCTTACTCGCCTTGGAAGTGCGAACATGGTCGCAAGCAAGGATGTAGGTAACAAGTTCTCTATCAGGATTGTCAATGCAGTCCAAGTTAGAGGTAGAAACATACTCAAAACATTCCAATACTTCTTCTTCATTCCCAACAAACAAGTTGGAGTTTTCGGAGACGAACTTGGACAAATCAGAGATGTCGTAGTTAGCAGAGTAAACGTTGTAGATAGCAGACATGGCGTAGATACTTAGAATTGATGTTTTTCAATTTTGAAAAAAAAAAGTTGAAAATTGATCTACAAATTACCTAGCTATGCCGTTCCCGTACGAATCAATCACCGCGCACTTTCCTTCTAACGACTTCAAGTATGTCAAGGAGTACATAGACAAGCTACTCACCGGCGACAATTCTGGCATGTTCAAGTACATAGTAGATGACTCATTTGACATAATGTTAGCTATTAAGCTTGCCGCATTGTACCTATGCGATAACGATCTGCCCGGCAATTGCATAATCACTCAAGAAGTCATTGAGCGAATGAATGTGAAGATAGCTGAAATTGGAAGAGCTAATATCTGATTACGGGATGTTGTAGAACTTTGACGTCTTTGCGTCAAATTGTTTTTTGATTATGCAATCGCTGACCGATAGATAGTTCCTCGGCGGCGTGTCGGTAAGGCCTGCGTTAGTGTCTAAGAATGATACATAATTGTCTATGTAGTATTCATAAGACTCGTCCTTCCAGTACTCGATACCGACTGAGAATAGAGATAAACTTCGTATCTCTTCACTCCTTTCTATCATCTTCTTGATGCCTTGATACAAGTTAGCCCATTTGGGCGAGTCTTGTTGGAAGCTGTTGTACAGGAAGTAGGCCATGATATAGTACGGGCTGGCGATCCATATCCCACCGATATTGTTAACTGTGAAGTTATTCAACACATGGTACGTGATATTGCCCTGGGTGTACTGATCAGGACATATAGTCGAGAATCCTTTCTTAAAGTTATCAGTGGTGCCTCTAGCTTTCTGGACTAGTAACTCATAAGAATCAATGTATCCATATTCTTCCAAAGCAAATATGTCATCTACCGAATGGTTTAGTTCTTTGAACATCTTATAGTAGAGGCTGTACGCGATCTGTCCATGCCACACGAAGTCGATGTCTATAGTCTTGCCTGGTCCTGTAGTAACAGTTTGCGGTACCTTGACTGCTATTGACTGCTTGGGCTTATACTTATGCGAATAGTCATTCATAGAGTAGTACTTGCATAGAAGAGCGTATCGCTTCTGATCTTTCTCTAGTCTATTGAAAATATTAAAGTCTGGTCCAGTTATCTGCCATAGCATGGCTAGCGATACAAGCTGATCTATCATCTGATAGGTAGGATGTACTATGCTGTACGCGCCAGCCTGCAGTATTGGGATGTTCTTGTACACACTAAACGGTATGAACGTCGCATCGAACACAGTGTATCCAGCTATTTGCACTCGCATAGTAGTCATATGGACCGCCGGTATGACTGCGACGTTCTGATAGCCTTTCTCGCACAGAAAGACTCCTACCGCGTTAGCATGCTTTACGTTTTCCGGACTGATGACGTCGTAGTCAGGTATCTCATACTCGGAGTATATCCCATCATCGTTCTCTTTGAGAGCCAGGTCTATCGCCATTCCTCCAACCACAAGAAGGTCATTGTCCAGTATATACTCCCGGACTATTCCTAAGGCTTCTTCGAGAACCTTGTGATTGTAGTCGAGTTTGAACATGTAGTAATCAGACTTAATGTTTCTTTCAAACTTCATGCGTATTGTATTTTAAACGTTAGCTTATATAAATAAAATTGATTCAATCATTTCTAATAAATCATGGATGACCCATCGCACTGCTTCGACTTCGACGAACTCAGTTCACTGATTGATATCAGCGAGTCGAGCGAGAGCATGAGTATCTCTGATTATAAGTTCTGCGAAGATTGCAACGTCATCATGGAATCGGACATCAACAACACTTTGACTTGTAAAGCATGTGGTTTCATCAAGCAGATCTCGACTGAGAACAATGAATATGAACCAAGCATGAGCGGCTATAACACCAACGGGAACTTCCATATTCCAATCAAGTGCGTCGGCGCAAACTCGTTCCAGTATCAAAAACAACTCAGAAACACTACTTCTCAATACTCTATCGTACAAGAGTCCAACCTAAGACGCAGACTTGAGAAGCTCAACTTCGCGTCTAACGATCTATGCATTCCCAAGGCGGTCATCGGAAAGGTAGTCGCTCAGTACAAGATCATTCGAGAGACTGACAAGATCCACCGAGGAGATATCTTCAACGGGATCATAGGCTCTTTGATCTACTATGAATGCCTCCAGTCGGGTATTGTCCGCAAGCACAAAGAGATCTCCAACTGGTTCAAGATATCTGAATCTGATCTAAGTAAAGGAGATAAGATCATCCGCATCTTAGAAGAAAAAAAGATTCTAACGCTGCCGATCTACGAGAACAACAACGACAAGTACATCAACTCTTATCTTCTAAGGGCTAGAATGTCTCAAGACTACCAACACTTCATGAGCGGTCTCTTGGATGTGATTGAAACCAAGAAGATTGGAAACCATAACGCGAGGTTATCGACCAAGGTGTCAGCTATACTCTATGTGATCAACATGGCGACTAAGAAGGCAACCGAACACGAATACAGTCTCGGGAAGCTAGATCCTTTCAACGTTGACGCAGAGTTCATCGCGAAGGAATTCAGCATTTCGGCTTCCACCTTCAAGTCTTTCTACACCGCGATCTACAACTCTAAAGACATACCAGAGCTAGTGGAACTCTTTGAACTCTTTGGCTGCGAGCTTCCTTCTAAGAAGACTCGTAAGTCTAATAAAAGCCAGTAACTTCAGCTTCTGAAGCCATGTCGATGGTTGGTCCATCGATGTCTCTTGGCTCATCCATTACTGCATTTTTTGCTCTTATCTTATTGACTTTGTTAACAAACATTCCTCTAGCGTTCATGACTGCGTCTTCTTTTTTTATGATGTTTCTTTCCGCGTTTACGACGTCTGAAATAGTCAGACCGCCGTTATCCTTGAGTTTATTTTCTAGATCCTTTTGAGCCAGTTTTTCTATATCGCACACAAGCTCCTTGCTCATCGCAGTTAGCTTTCTATGAACTGGTCTGAATTCTTTCTTGATTTCACTCTCAATCTTCTTGGTCTGATTATGTCTAGCGACTGTTATAGCCCCGAATTCTTCAGCGAGACCTAGTGTTAAGAACAAGATCACTAAATGGGCAAACGAGCTGAACCATTTAGCTGCTTCAGTCTGAGGAATCACGTCTCCGTAACCGATAGTCGTCATCTGCGTAGTCGTTAGATACATTGCGTTAGTGGCTACTGACATGCCTTCGTGATTCACGTTGTAGTGGTTAGTGGATATTAGCGCGATGTTGCATATCAATAAAATAAGACCAAAGACTATTATCAACTTGATCTTCCAACTGCCGAATATACCTTTCTTGATGACTCTAAGACCATCCTTCAAACTCCCAAAGAACCCTGGAGAAGGAACATGTTCTTCTGGATTAGGTGGGCCGGCTGCGCTTTCACGTCTACTGGAGCTTCCAAATTTATTCATAGCAGCTAACGAGGTAAGGACGAATGGCATGTTATATTCACCTCAAGAAATAAATCTCACAAATTTATCTTGATTCTTCTGGATCTGATCTATCTTACGTTTTAGATCAGTATATTCGTTTTCTATCACTGTGAAACACGTTTTGGTATTGATGAACGCCTGTATGTAATTTCCAAGCAGTGCCTTTCGATCAATCAAGTCATACTTCTCTCTTTCGCCGGGATCTCTCATATGGGAGTAATCAGAAGTCACCAGAACGGCCAAGTCAGGCTTTAGATTATCTTTGTCTAGCTTAATCATATCGTCAATCGTCATCTTGACTGATATGTCTCTATTGTTCAAAGCCTCGGAGCACTGAAGAGTCATACTGTACGCGATTCCACAGTACGCATATCTATCGAGCATCACATTCTTCCCGGCCGCTAGCAGAGAAATGATGGCAGTTCTGAACTCTGCTCTGTTGTCTGCGAATAGTTTGATCTCTGTGTCTTTAGAAACAGTAAGTTGTCCTTTGAGTAGTTTGTCTATCTTACGGCCAATGACAGTACTTCTATCTGGGAACTTGAATAAGTACCAGTCTTGGTTCTTTGACATGAATTCGGAGACAAGAGTGCTCTTACCGCTGGCGTCCGGGCCGCAAACACAAACAAGAATGCCTCGCATGCCTCTACTATAGACGATTTTTAAAATTGAATATTTACTTTAGAAGTATCGTACTATGAGCTGCAAGTGTTCCGAATTGACCGCCAAGATGGCCGCCCTCGAGGCTAAGATCGAAGAAATGGTTCTTGCGAACTCAGTGTTAGTCAACAGAATCGCCAACAGCATTGAACTCAAACTGGACATCCTCGCCAATAGCGAGCAGATCTCCAACCAGCAGAAGAGCGCTGCGGCCAGCAAGAAAGTGCTCGCCAAACAAGCATTCTTCAAAGATCTTCTTAAGGTGGATCTAGACAAGCAAGCCGATCTGATCTACAGCAAGGAGAAGTATGAAGAATACATGAACATGGAGGACGTGAAGGCCAAGAAGACTGCCCCAGCGAAGCTCACGAAGGTCGCGGAGTATCTCTACAAAGACCTGAAGAATGAGAAGAGATTCTCTGAGAAGTTTGAAGAACTGTACAAGGAGTACAAGAACAGCATGGAAGAAGC
>JACCDX011689341.1_pt1 | contig 20004 bp, 18 predicted proteins | sample 7449681 | NCBI WGS metagenome assembly JACCDX01 (sample SAMN15323450, study PRJNA562643) | freshwater metagenome | isolation source: river surface water | place: USA:Blue River Watershed | collected 2017-08-18
CCACGGCCAACAGATACGAGAAGAACATCAGCTGTAAATTCACGGCCATCTTCTAGAGTCACTGTTACGCCATTTGCATCGACGCGGTGTGATTTGAAGCGAACGCCGAGTTCAAATTTGATTCCACGCTTGCGATATGCGCGCTCAAGCAACTTACTGGATGACTCATCTTCGAGTGCAATGAGATGTGGCAGGCCTTCAATGATTGTTACATCTGCACCGAAAGACTTCCAGACAGATGCGAACTCACAACCGATGACGCCTCCGCCAAGAACGATGGCGCTATTAGGAACGTATCCAAGTGAAGTTCCATGATCTGATGTAATGACGCGCTGACCGTCGATTTCAAGACCAGGCAAAGTGCGCGCATAGGAACCAGTGGCAAGGACAATGTTCTTGCCAACGTACTGAGTTCCATTCACTTCTACAGTGTTATTAGAAACGAGTCGTCCTGAACCTTCGACGAAAGTGATTCCGCGAGATTTAACGAGACCTTGCAAACCTTTATAGAGTCCGGCGATAACGCCATCCTTGTATGAGTTAACTCCGACCATATCGATCGAGTTGAAAGTGGCATTTACTCCGAATTGCGCAGATTCGCGTGCACTATCTGCAACTTCACCTGCATGGAGTAGAGCCTTGGTGGGAATACATCCGCGGTGGAGGCAAGTACCGCCGACCTTATCTTTCTCGATGAGAGCAACTGAGAGTCCAAGTTGCGCTCCACGAAGCGCCGCTGCATAGCCACCGCTTCCGCCGCCGAGAACTACGAGATCAAAATCTGCCACCGAGATACTCCTTCGCATGTAAGCCCTGTTGGAAATGAGCTCAACAGCCGTATCTTGCCAGCCTATGCGGGTGAATGCATAACGCGCTTAGGCGCTAGCGGCCACTGCTAGCTGGACCAGAGAGCGAAGAGCCACTCCCGTTCCACCAACCGGGGTATATCCATGGGGCTGGCTCTCGTTATAGGCAGGACCTGCAATATCTAGGTGCAACCAGGGGAGTTCATCTGAGACGAAATCCTTGAGGAACAAGCCGGCTACGAGCATTCCGCCCATCCGTTCGCCGATATTTGCAAGATCTGCAACTGGTGAATCTAATGAGGCGCGGAGTTCTACAGGAAGAGGCATTGGCCAGAAGGCCTCGCCAGTCTCTTTTGTCACATTCATAAAGTGAGATGAAAATTCTGGATTATTAGTCATCACAGCACTTGTTCGGGTTCCGAGCGCAACGACCTGTGCGCCGGTAAGAGTGGCGACATCGACGATGCCATCAAGATCTTTCGTTTCCTGCGCGCGCACAAGTGCGTCGCCGAGAATGAGGCGACCTTCTGCATCTGGATTGAGAACTTCTACTGTCTTGCCACCGTACATTGTGATGACATCACTTGGACGAGTTGCGGTATCACTCACCATATTTTCAGCGAGTGGTGCCCAAGTTTCGATTGCAACTGGCAACTTAAGAAGTGCAATGGCGATAGTCGCAGCACATACAGCTGCGGCGCCTGACATATCTGACTTCATCGCTTCCATGCCGAGTGCTGGCTTCAATGCGAGACCGCCGGTATCAAATGTAATTCCCTTGCCAACGTATGCGTACTTCTTCTTCGCCTTCGCACCCTTTGGTGTGTATGAGACATGAAGCAGGCGTGGAGGATTCGCTGATCCTTGACCGACTCCGATAATTCCGCCGTAACCCTTTGACTTCAACTGTGCATCTGTCATTATGGAAACTTTAAGACCAGCAGATGCACCGCCGGCCTTCTTGACTGCATCAGTAATTGCCTTGCAGAAAGTTTCAGGAGTCAGGTGACTTGGAGGAGTATTAATCAAGTCGCGCACCAAGTTTGTATAGGTGCCGATAATTTCAGCTGATTTACCAACCGCCTTCACTTCAGACTTCGACGCTAAATCTGTATGTACAGTCACGGATTTAAGAGGAGCCTTTTGTGCGCTCTTCGTTGAACCTCTGAATTGATCAAAGAGGTACGAACCCAGGGCAGCACCTTCGGCTATCGCCTTTACTGCTGAGGCGTTCTTTGCAGGAAGAGAAAAAGTTGCACTTGAATTTCCGGTTAGCGCACGTGCTGCGGCACCAGCTGCGCGGCGCAATACTTCATGATCGTAATGTGATGAAGCTTTTCCAAGACCGGTAAAGACAATGAGGCGAGTTGAAGTACTGGGAACCTTGATAACTTCATCGGCCTTTCCAGTAGCGCCCAAATCTGAAAGTGCCTGCATGAGTACTTTGGTATCTATCGCTAAATCGCCGGATTCAATCTGCAGGGAAGTTGCGCCTGCCTTGGAGGACTTTGAGCTCTTTGAGGCCAGCCCAACGACTAAGACATCATCTTTAACAATTCCGTCTGAAAGGCGGATCGTGGTCATGGAGGCTCCTCTAGGTATCACTTAATTAATCGATTTCACTCTGCCGTAACTGAGCAGAGGTGAAGACCTAAGTGTAAGTTGTTGCTGTGAAAAACTCACCTTTGCATCAGAAGCATGTAGACCTCCAGGCGAAGATGGCCGATTTCGGAGGCTGGTTGATGCCTATCGAATATCCAGGCGCAGGAGTCCTCGCCGAGCACACAGCGGTTCGTGAACGAGTTGGGCTCTTCGATGTTTCACATTTAGGTAAAGCAAGCGTTGTAGGTGACGGGGCTCTGGAATTCCTCAACACAATGTTTACTAATGATCTCAAGCGAATTGCCGATAGCAAGGCTCAGTACACACTTCTCTGTAATCCGGATGGAGGAGTTGTCGATGACCTCATTGCATATAGAAACTCAGAATCTGATTTCTTCCTGATTCCTAATGCATCAAACACCACTGATGTTGTTCGAGTCCTTAAGGAGAATGTTCCTTCCAGCATTACGATCACCAATCTCCACGAAAAATTCGCAGTTCTGGCTTTGCAAGGTCCCCAAGCCGTCGAAGTAATTCGCAGTTTGGGAATTAATCCCACAATGGATTACATGGCCTTTGCCCACGTTTCTATCGCTCACTGCGATGTCATTCTTTGCCGCACCGGCTATACCGGTGAGCATGGTTATGAATTAGTTCCGCAATGGAGCGATGCCTCTGTCGTGTGGGATGCTCTCGTGGAAGCGATGAAGCCTTTCGACGGCCTCATTTGTGGACTGGGAGCCCGCGACACGTTGCGCACCGAAATGGGTTATCCGTTGCATGGCCATGAACTATCTCTAGAAATTTCACCAGTGCAGGCAAGTGCCGGATGGGCAATTGGTTGGAAGAAAGATGGTTTCCGAGGATTCGAAGCTCTGCAATCTCAACGCGAAGCAGGCACGGTTCGAACACTGAAAGCGCTGAAATCCAACGATCGTGGAATTCCTCGTGCAGGTATGGCGATAAAAGATGCTGACGGAAAAGAGATTGGCGTAGTAACGAGCGGAACTTTCTCGCCTTCGCTTAAAGTTGGTATCGCTTTGGCGCTGCTAGATCCGGAATTTGAAGTGGGCGACCTAGTGACTATCGATGTTCGAGGACGCGAGTCTTCAGCAACAGTTAGTTCGCTGCCTTTTGTACCTTCACATGTTCGATAAATTCAATCGGAGTTAAGAACGCAGCTTTCGTGTGGGCTCTACGTAAGGTTTGAAGAATTGGCTTTCCAGCAATAGCAATGAGAGAAGCCGTAAAAATTGCTCTGGGAATATCCCACGCCATCGCCGATAAGAAGTGATAAGAAAAGAACCGAGAAAGATTCTCAGCGATGGGTGCACCCGCAAGGTAAGAAAGCTGAGTATCTGCGCCTAGCGCCCATGGCCAGAATTGAAGATCCATCGCAATACCGAAGAACTCTGCTGCAACTATTCCATAAACAATGAGTACGAAAATTTCCTTCTTACCGCGCAATGAACGAGGGATCATTGCAACCCCTAAACCAATCCACCCAGCAGCAAATGATTGATACGCAACCCACGGACCCATGCCTCCTGTAAGAATCGCCGAAAGAAGCATCGAGAGTGTTCCGAGCAAGAATCCAAATGATGGGCCGAAGACTCGGGCAGAGAGAATTAATACAAACCACATCGGCTCGATACCGACGGCGCCCGTACCCATTGGACGCAAGGCGGCGATAAGCGCGGTCAGCACAGCCAAGAGCGCTATGGATTTACTGTCTAGTTGATTGTTACTGGCACTGATCAACAAGAGTAGAAGTGCAAATGGAGTAGCCATGAGGAAGATCCACTGTGGATGACCTTGTTTCTCGTTAATTAAGAATGGCCATAAGAAACCGAGTGCACTGATTGCGCTCGTGAGAAATAGCGCGATGAGGGATGCGCCCTTAAAGGTAAAGACGCCAGAAGTTTTCATGAGCTTGCCTCGATGGCGTGAACAACATCTGAGACCGTCAGCCATGGTTTCGGGGACATAACTTTGGCTACTTGTGGAGCAAAGGCAGGAGATGAGAGAAGAACTTCGAGCGTCGTTCCATCAGCGACAATTTCGCCTTCTGCAAGAAAGAGAACTCGGTCTGTAAGTTCAGCTACCAATTCAACATCGTGAGTGGCCAAAAGCACCGGACGATTGAACTGCGTTGCATACTCTTTAAGGGCGATGGCAAATAGATTTTTGGCGCGGTAATCAAGCCCCCGGGTTGGTTCATCGAGGACGAGTACCTCAGGATTTCCTGAAAGCACGATGCTAAGGACGAGTGCTAAGCGCTGACCTTCAGATAAATCATTGGGGTGGGCATTTGCGGAGATATCTGGAACTAAACGATTGAGCAACGATGCAGTTGTCCCGGGAATTAAGTCATTACTGCGATCTGCAAGGGCGCACTCTTCGGAGACGCTAGAAGCAAAAAGTAGGTCGCTCGGTTCTTGAGGAACGTACCCAATTGATTTCCTGCGCTCTCCGCCCTTAAGAGTCGTGGGATCAGTGCCATTGACCTTAATCTCTCCAGCCTGCGGAGAGTGGAGCCCAACGATTGAATGAAGAAGTGTGCTTTTGCCAGCCCCATTGCGCCCCATGATGGCAACGATTTCTCCGTGGTTAATAGTTGCATTTACATTATTGAGTGCAGTCTTTTCGCTATACGAGTGCGACACATGCGAAATCTCAATTGCAAGCGAGAATTTCCTTGACGAAGAAATTGGCCGCGAATATTCAACGCTTCTGACATCTTCAGTCTGTCTTCTTACTTCACGAACACTTGTGCCTATTTCAGAGAGATTAAGCGCACGCGCTAATTTAACAATAGGTGGGACTAGCTCCGAACGCTTAAGAATTTCGTCTGCTGTACCAATAGAAGTATCGCCATTACCCTCGATATAGATGATGCGATCCACAAATTGAATAACACGCTCAAGGCGATGCTCGGCGATAATCACTGTGACACTTAGGTCATGCACCAGTCGGTGAAGGACTGAGAGAACCTCTTCAGCAGCAATAGGGTCTAACGCGCTTGTGGGTTCATCAAGTACAAGTACTTTGGGATGCATCACAAGAGCTGCACCGATAGCAAGTCTCTGTTGCTCGCCTCCACTGAGCGTGGCGATAGATCGATTTCGTAGGGCACTTAAGCTGAGTAGATCTAGAACTTCCTCCACTCGCTTGCGCATAACATCAGGCGCGAAGTTAAGAGCCTCCATACTGAACGCCAGTTCTTCTTCGACAATATCGGTGACAAATCCATTGATGGGATTCTGGCCAACAATTCCGACAAGGTGCGCCAGGGAACCGGGTTTAACAGATCTTGTTGAAATTCCATCGACCGATATGTCTCCTGCCAAAATTCCGCCAGTGTGATGGGGGACAAGTCCATTTATGAGTCGAAGTAGTGATGATTTGCCTGAGCCAGTTTCACCCATCACGAGAACCATCTCGCCTTCTTCAATCTGGAAAGAGAGATCCTCAAGAATTGTCTTTGTTGATTGCGGGTAGATGAGCGAGACGTTGGAGAATGTAATCATCGCGTCACCATTGTTATCGTCATCGCTAAAGCGAAGATAAGTACCAGGTTGTCTCGCATCAACCATGGCTGTGGGCGATAGCGTGAACGTTTTCTGCTGATGCCATAACCACGAGCATCCATTGCCGCTGCAAGTTGAAGTGATCGAGAGAGGGATTCTTCTAACAAAGGAATTGCAATCGAGCGAAGTTCGATCTTTTCAAATCCGCGCAGTTTCTGTGCAGTGCGAATTCGCCGCGCACTTGTAGCAAGTTGCGGAAAGAGTGATGTCGCAATCACTAGCGTGATTCCAATTTCATAGATGAATGAAGGGGTTACACGTAAAAGTTTGTGGGGACTCGTGAGGGATGTGGCAGCACCGAAGAGCGCAATCATGGTGGCGATGATTACGCCCTCGTGAAGAGAAGATGACAATCGCTCCAATGTGACCACACCACCGATACGGATTCCGGGCATCCATGAGGGCAAATCCACAATCGGAAGTGTGAAGAGTTTTGTTCCTGGAATCGGCACCCCAATCAGAATGCCAACAATGGTGCGAATCGCAAGAATTGTGAGTCCTATGCGAATAGAGAGTGCGAAGCTCCTCTGCCAAGGGGAACCATCGCGACGAATATATACAAGAACAGCAACTGCACCCACAATCGCAAGTGCGATAAATGCGTTATCGAGGACGACTACTCCTATTGCTAGGAGAATCGAACAGATCCACAAAGTAAGTGGATGCAGTTGCTTCTTCATTTATGGCAAATTACTTCTTGAGTAGTACGGCAGGCGTATCTATCTCTACGCCACATTCCTTCTTTGGATACCCATTAAATCCGCAGATGAGTCCTGAACTGGCAGCGCGCACCTTTACAACTTGACCTAGGACATCGATGCCTTGTGAACTCTTTGCAGTTGTCACACAGCGAACGATAGTTTTCTGAACCTTTTCACCTTTAGGCGCATATGCAGAATTGCCAAACTCAATGACTAATCCGATTCGCTTTGTATCTGGATCAGCCTTTGTCTTGCCACAAATTGATTTAAATGATGGCTTGGTCTTTGGTGCAACTGATGGAACGTCATCGCTACTAAAGACAAATGACCATCCCTCAACTGCGCCGTCTTCGATATCAACGGTTGGACCTGTCATTGCCGCGGTCCATGTTGTTGCGCCCGGGGCTGCTTGGAAGTAACCCCAATAGCGCCAGCCTTTAGAGGCTGCTTGGGATGATGGCATAGCCATCAATTGCGATGAGATAAGAATGATCGCAAGCGCGATCTTCTGAGTTGTTGATCGTGTGAATCTTGTATTCATTGTGTGAACTCCAGAGTTAAAGAGTCTCACAGGGGTAGCTCGCTAGTGGTCGGCACACATGCACCAAATACCTTTGGACTACACCCCGCAAACCTCGGCGGGTGTTGGTCGTAAATCAAATATCTTCAGTGGGTAATCCGACTTGAACGGTTCAGTTGTGAACGGTCTTACGGTTGCGGGTCAGCGTCGGAGTTGCACCGAACTTCCCCCACTGGGATACCTATTAACTTGTGGTCGAACCAAACCACAGTGAAATGCTGTTGGCAACTCACCACGCTGCGCCTAAGGTGGCGCTATGGAATATAGACGCCTCGGCAACACTGGAATGTATGTCTCGGAAATTTCTTACGGAAACTGGATCACGCATGGTTCACAAGTTGAGACTGAAGCGGCGGTCAAATGTGTTCGCGAGGCGCTCAATCAGGGAATTACGACCTTCGATACTGCTGATGTTTACGCAGGCACTAAGGCAGAAGTTGTTCTTGCTAAAGCCCTTAAGGGTGTTCGTCGTGAGTCCTACGAGCTATTCACTAAAGTCTATTTTCCAACAGGTGAAGGCAAGAATGATCGCGGACTTTCACGCAAGCACATCATGGAGTCATGCAACGCTTCTCTTAAACGTCTAAATACTGATCACATCGATCTCTATCAAGCTCATCGTTTTGATGTCGAAACTCCACTCGAAGAAACCCTGAGCGCATTTGATGATTTGATCCGCCAAGGGAAAGTCAGCTATATCGGTTTCTCCGAATGGAACGCCAAGCAGATCTCTGATGCACTGAAGATTCAAGATGCGCGCGGTTATAACCGATTCGTTTCTAGTCAGCCTCAGTATTCGGCACTTTGGCGGGTCATCGAAAGCGAAGTGGTTCCTCTTTCCAGGAAAGAGGGAATCGGACAGATTGTCTGGTCGCCGATGGCGCAAGGAATTTTGACAGGTAAGTATTTACCAGGAAAGAAGGCGCCAGCAGGATCGCGCGCAACTGACAAGAAGAGTGGTGCAAATTTCATCTCTCGCTGGATGACCGAAGAAGTACTGACTGCGGTTCAAAAATTGAAGCCCATTGCAGATGGCCTTGATCTTTCGATGTCTCAGTTGGCCTTGGCTTGGGTCCTGCAGAATCAGAATGTATCGAGCGCAATCATGGGCGCAACGAAACCTGCTCAGGTGAAAGAGAATGTGAAGGCAGCAGGAGTAAAGCTCAGCCCGGATGTGATGAAAGCGATTGATAACGCTCTTGGAAAACTGCCTGAACGTGATCCAAAGAAGAATGAAAGCCCGAACCCAAGAGCATAATTCTTTGGCGCTTAGTTAGAAGCTTTCTCCAACTTTGATCTGAGGCTTTGGCGTGCGCATTCTGCGCATCTGAGTCGAACGCAACCATCCGTACATTCCTATGCCCTTTACCGCTGCATCTGGGAATTTCGCTGCAACTAGTCGCTTAATTCGGCGGCTGAGGAAAATTCCATCGATTACGGAGATAAGAAGAACGCTGTACATGATGGCAATACTTCCAATTTGGAAGATGGCAGAAGGAATGAGAGTGAGGAATAAAACTACGAAGATAATTGGCAGAAAGTACTCGCCGATCGATTTACGTGAATCGACATAATTTCGAACGTATCGCTTTACCGGACCTCTATCCCGCAGCGGAAGGGCGTTCTCATCTCCGCGAAGGTAAGCAGCTCGAGAAGCAATTCTGGCCGCGCGCGCTGCATCTTTCGCGCGCTTCTTCTCTTCCTTTGTTGATGCAGGTGCAAGTGAAGAAACCTTGCGAGCTGCAACGGCATCTTTACGCTTTGGAGTAGGACGACCTTTTTTACTTGGAGTTGATTCGCTCATGTGCCGAACTATAGAGCGAGCATCTGGTCGAGAGCCAACTTAGAGAACTTAGCAACGCGCTCATCGACCTTAATTTCGTTGACTACATGGCCTGCCACGATTGATTCCATCGCCCAGACCAAGTGGGGGAGATCGATGCGATTCATAGTTGAGCAGTAGCAGACCGTCTTGTCGAGGAAGACAATCTCTTTATCTGGGTTATTTGCAGCAAGGCGCGATACGAGGTTGAGCTCAGTGCCAATAGCCCACTTGCTGCCGGCAGGGGAGGATGTGACAGTTTGAATTATTTTCTCTGTACTTCCAACCACGTCTGAATCAATAACAACTTCATGTTGGCACTCAGGGTGCACAATTATCTGCACACCTGGAACGCGAGTGCGGACTTCCTGAATGGATTCGCGAGTAAAGCGACCATGCACGGAGCAGTGTCCGCGCCAGAGAATCATCTTTGCTCCACGGATTTGATCTTCGGTCAGCCCACCCATTGGCTTCCATGGGTTCCAGAGAACGCAATCATGGACAGAGAGACCCAGTGACATCACCGCTGTATTGCGTCCGAGATGCTGATCAGGAAGGAAGAGGACTTTCTCGGCTTTCTCAAAAGCCCACTCAAGAGTTTTCTGCGCATTCGATGAAGTGCAGATAGTTCCGCCATGTTCACCAGTGAAGCTCTTAATGGCTGCAGATGAATTCATATAAGTGACTGGAACTGTCTTTGATGCGACGCCAAGTTTTTCAAGTTCTCGCCAACATTGGTTGACTTGATTTGCAGTTGCCATATCTGCCATTGAGCAACCAGCAGCAAGGTCAGGGAGGATGACTCGTTGCTTTGACGATGTAAGGATGTCGGCGCTCTCGGCCATGAAGTGAACTCCACAGAAGAAGATGAACTCTGCTGAACTTTGCGCAGCTGCCGCTTGAGCCAACTTAAATGAATCACCAGTGATGTCGGCAAACTGAATTACTTCATCGCGTTGGTAGTGATGTCCCAATATGAGGGCGCGAGATCCGAGAGCCGCCTTTGCAGCGACAGCCCGTTCGACTAAGTGCGGGTCACTTGCAGGTGGAAGTTCGCCTGTACAGGAGACTCCTCGCTCGGAAGCGAGGTCAGAGCCTTGGCCAAGGACAAGTAGTTCGCTCAGGCTGATAGACATGTACGCATACTAATAGCCCCGTCTCATTTCTTCGCGAGGAATCATGCGTTTGAGTTCGCCACGGCAACCCGACGCGGGTATTCTTCAGCACATGACTACTGAAACAACATCAACTCCAGTCGAGATCACTGCAGGCATCACACTTACAGATGTCGCAGCCGCAAAGGTTGCAGCGCTTCTTGCTCAAGAAGGTCGCGATGACCTCTATCTTCGTGTTGCTGTTCAACCAGGTGGCTGCTCTGGTCTTCGTTACCAGCTCTACTTTGATGATCGCAATCAAGATGGCGATATCACTCGTGAATTTGGTGCAGTAAAGGTTGTTGTCGACAAGATGAGCGATCCATACCTCATGGGCGCTTCAATTGATTTCGTAGACACAATTGAGAAGCAAGGATTCACAATCGATAATCCAAATGCACAAGGCTCATGTGCATGCGGCGATTCATTTAACTAATCAGCGTTAAAACCCAGCTGCTGTAGTTAGATTCCAACATGAAAATTGGCGTTGCAGGTTCTGTTGGTCTTGACCACTTAATGACTTTCCCTGGAAAGTTCACTGACTCACTTGTCGCCGGTTCTCTCGAAAAAGTCTCGCTCTCATTTCTTGTTGATGGCCTTGATGTTCGTCGCGGGGGATGTGCGGCCAATATCGCATTTGGTCTTGGAGTGCTTGGCCTCAATCCAATTTTGATTGCAGCAGTCGGTAAAGATTTTGCGGATTACGACGCCTGGTTAACTCGACATGGAGTCGATACGTCACATGCTCTAGTTTCTACTACCCAGCACACTGCTCACTTCACGGTGACTACAGATACAGAACTGAATCAGATTGCATCCTTCTTTCCTGGGGCTATGTCTGAAGCTCGCAATATTGAACTCAAACCCATTATGGATAAGGTCGGCAAGCTCGATCTGCTGGTGATTTCACCGGATGATCCTGAAGCGATGCTTCGCCACACCGAAGTTGCTCAGGCCATGGGAGTCGCAGTAGCCGCAGACCCATCACAGCAGATGGCGCGCATGAGCGGAGAAGAAATCAAGAAGTTGATTTCGGGAGCCACCTATCTCTTTATGAATGAATACGAATTGGCTCTTGCTATTCAAAAGACCGGCTGGAGCGATCACGAAATCCTCGAGCGCGTCAAGTATCGAGTAGTAACACTCGGTGCAGATGGTGCACGTATTGAAAGTATTGATGGAACATTTATCAAGGTTGGGTGCGCACAAGAGAAGGCAAAGGTCGATCCAACTGGTGTCGGTGATTCATTCCGCTCTGGTTTTGTTGCAGGACTTGCGTGGGGCCTTTCTCACGAACGCTGTGCACAGCTGGGTTCAATGATTGCGACTTATGTCATTGAGACAACGGGAACTCAGGAATATCGCTTCACTAAAGAAGAATTCGTTACCCGATTTAGTGAGGCTTACGGAGCAGATGCGGCAGCAGAGATAGCTGCCCACTTACCCGCGTAATTTCTTTAACACTGCTTTCAAGGCAGTTGCTAACTCCGAAATATCTTCTTGAGTTGTGTCTGGGTGCAAAGTAAATCGAAGGTGTCCCTTTGTTTCGTATCCCATGGCTGCAAGTACATGGCTTGGCTGCAAATCTTCTGGAGAGCAAGCAGATCCTGAATCCACATCAAATCCAAGAGAAGCCAATTCGCGGATTACCGGTTCACCCGCGACACCGTGAGCAATAAGTGAGAAGAGATGGGGGAGGGCCCGCGTATTTGGCGCAACAACTTCAACGCCTTCAATTGAGCCCAGTTCAGTGAGCGCAAAGGTGCGAAGTGCGGGCTCTTGCATGGTGAAGCTTTCTAGTGCAATTGCTGAGGCAATGAGCAGTGGAAGTGAGTAACTGCCTGGAGTGCTAATCGGAGCAATGCGAGGAAGTGGATAGGAATATTCAGCGCGGTTGTTGATAGCCATAATCGCAAGTCCGGCAGGTCCGTTCCAAGAGAGGGAATCAAAGAGTGCGGTATTCCAATGCGAAGGAAGAGGGATTCGAGAACCAGAAGCCGTGGCATCGACTGTGACCCGAATCGACTCTGGCAATTCTGCGCAATCTTGGATAACTCCGGTCTCACCATTTGCTAACTGCAACGAAAGCACAGAACCATCGCGAAGGTCGGCCAGGTTTTGAATCTTTCCGTCACGATCTACAGGCAGTTCCAAAACTTGATGATGATGAGATCGAGCGATGGCGCGGATCTTTCCCTTGTCGGCCGCTGAATATGCAAAAGGGGAATTGTCGCTAAAGAGTCCCGCGATGGAGAGAAAGTGGCCCAAGGACGGTTCGCCAAGAACTTCGATTGAAGAGACGGGGATAGCCAACTTGTCAGCGATATTTTCCAGGGCCTGGTTGCGAAGAATTGCTGCCTTGGCAGAGCTTTGAGAAATCTTCTTTGGATCGGCCCAGCCTTGGTCGAAAGCGGCTAGCAGTGCCTGTCTTGCGGCAGGATGGAGCTCTCCCTCGGAGGTGAAATTTCTTGTGACACGCAACACCGAATGAACGCTACTCGCTCGGGCGAGCGTCCGCACGTCGCACCACTATCCTTAGCCCATGTCGTCACAAGCTCCGCGCAGCAAGCGCTTTATCCGAGTCGCCGCGATCTTTGCACCCGCGCTACTCCTCCTCTCTGGCTGTTCATTTAAGTCAGAAGATATTTCAGGTATGGGTTTTCCAAAGGGAGTATCGAGCGTCAATGACATCTCGATCTCTTTGTGGCAAGGAGCATGGATTGCCGGAGGAGTCGTCGGCGTATTCACACTCATCCTTATTTTGTGGCCAGCAGTCTTCCATCGCGCAAAGGCAAGTAAAGGCGAATTCCCTAAGCAGACTCAATACAACATCCCAGTAGAAATTCTCTACACGGTAATTCCATTTATCATCGTTGCAGTCCTCTTCTACTTCACAGCTGTGAAGGAAACTAAGATTGTAGATAAGACTTCACCCGTAAAGCACGAAATAACTGTTGAAGGTTTTCAATGGTCTTGGCAGTTTGGGTACCCAGAAGCAGGTAAAGATGTAGTGGTCACCGGAACGCCTGCGCAAGCACCGACTCTCTATCTACCACTTGGCGAATCCGTTCGTTTCACATTGACAGCAAACGATGTTGTCCACGGATTCTGGATTCCAGCGTTCATGATTCAGATGCAGAACTTGCCAGGAGAAGTTAATAAGTTGCAGTTCACCGCAAATAAGCTGGGCGAATTCCCAGGTCGATGCAACATCCTCTGTGGGCGAAACCACTCGCAGATGCTCTTCACTGTAAAAGTTGTAACCCCCGAGCAATATCAAAAGTATCTTGATTCATTGAAGGTGAGCGCAGCATGACAACATTCGCAGAGCGTCCAACGATTTCCGCGCCAGCTCAAGGAGTTCAAAAAACTTCATTGGGAAGCCAATTTGTAAAGACAATCACTTCAACTGATCACAAGCGCATCGGTTACCTTTACCTAGCTACTTCATTTGCGTGGTTCCTTATTGGTGGCCTCTTAGCCCTTCTTCTTCGCGTTGAACTCACACGTCCAGGAATGCAGTTCCTCAGCGTTGAGCAGTACAACCAGATTTTCACAATGCACGGAACAATCATGCTTCTCATGTTTGCAACCCCACTTTTCGTGGGATTCGCTAACGTGATCATGCCTTTGCAGATTGGCGCAGCTGACGTTGCCTTCCCTCGCTTAAACATGCTTTCTTACTGGCTCTTCCTCTTTGGTTCGATTCAGGCAGTTGCTGGATTCTTAACTCCAGGTGGAGCTGCATCATTTGGTTGGACTGCATATGCACCACTTGCTAACTCAACATATTCACCTGGAATCGGTGGAGATCTCTGGGTTATGGGTCTTGCAATTTCAGGTCTCGGAACAATCCTCGGTGGCGTCAACTTCATCACAACCATCTTCACTATGCGCGCTCCTGGTATGACGATGTTCCGTATGTCGATCTTCTCTTGGAACGTTCTTCTCACTTCAATTCTTGTTCTTCTTGCATTCCCTCCATTGGCTGCTGCTTTGCTCGGTCTTGAATCAGATCGCCTATTTGGCACGCATCTCTTTGATCCTGCAAACGGCGGAGCCATGCTTTGGCAACACTTGTTCTGGTTCTTCGGCCACCCCGAGGTTTATATCTTGGCGCTTCCTTTCTTCGGAATTGCAACAGAAATCCTGCCGGTCTTTAGCCGCAAGCCAATCTTTGGTTACAAGGGTCTGATTGCTGCAACTATCGCAATCTCAGCGCTCTCTGTAGCAGTGTGGGCTCACCACATGTTCGCTTCAGGCAAGGTGCTTCTTCCATTCTTCTCTTTCATGACATTCCTTATTGGAGTTCCAACCGGAGTTAAGTTCTTCAACTGGATCGGAACAATGTGGCGTGGTCACGTCACATTTGAGACACCAATGCTCTGGGTCATGGGCTTCCTCGTGACATTCCTCTTCGGTGGAATCACCGGAATCATCCTCGCCTCACCACCACTTGATTTCGCAGTCTCCGCTTCATACTTCGTTGTAGCGCACTTCCACTACGTTCTGTTTGGAACTGTCGTCTTTGCGATGTTCGCCGGTTTCTACTTCTGGTGGCCAAAGTTCACAGGTCGCATGCTCAACGAGCGCCTTGGAAAGATTCACTTCTGGACGCTCTTCTTCGGCTTCCACCTCACATTCCTTATCCAGCATTGGCTCGGAATTAAGGGCTTCCCACGTCGCTACGCTGACTACTTAGCAACCGATGGATTCACCGGAATGAATATGATTTCAACAGTCGGCTCTTTCCTCTTAGCTCTTTCAATGATTCCATTCTTCATAAATGTGTGGATCACTCGTAAGTCACCACTGGTCAATGTTGATGACCCATGGGGCTATGGCGCATCACTCGAATGGGCGACTTCTTGCCCTCCACCTCGCCACAACTTCACATCAATGCCACGCATTCGTTCAGAGCGCCCAGCATTTGATCTTCACCACCCACACATTAAGACTGAAGGACATTAATCATGAAGGCTAATTGGAAACTCTTTGTTGGACTTTCTGTTTTCTACGTCATTATGGCGGTTGTCTATTACGTAGTTGGCGGAGAGGCTGTTGGCATAACCGGCATGATTCTTGCTGCATGTTTAGCGGGCATGGTTGGTTTCTACGTATGGTTTACACAAAAGCGCATCGGCTTCGACATTCCCTCAGATGATCTCAATGCAGAAATTGCTGATGATGCTGGCGAACTCGGTTTCTATAGTCCTCACTCATGGTGGCCACTTCCTGTCGCACTCAGTGCAACAGCTATGGGGTTGGGTCTCATCATCGGTTGGTGGCTCACTCTCATCGCACTTGGCGCTCTTGTCATCAGCATCATCGGAATGGTGACTGAGTACGAGAAGCCTGTACATATCTCGAGCCACTAAAGAACGTTAAATCCCTTTTTTCGTGAAGAGGCTCATCTCGGCTGCGCCTTGGATCTTCATCGTTATCTGGAGCTCAGGTTTTGTTGTAGCAAAGTTCGCCTTTGCAGATGCAGATGCGCTCTACTTCTTAGCGATTCGATTGATTCTTGCAGGGCTGATTCTTCTCGTTCTGACCATCGTGCTTCGTCAGCCACTTAAGCTTTCTCGCAGTGACATCAGAGCGTCACTTCTCATCGGCCTTGCCTTGCACGGTCTTTACTTAGCGGGCGTTTGGTATGCGGTAGAACTAGGCGCGCCAGCTGGGCTGTCATCGGTAATAACCAGCATGCAGCCGATTATCGTTTCTTTACTTGCCGTACAAATTCTTGCTGAACCCCTAACTCGAAAGCAGTTATCTGGACTCTTCTTTGGTTTAGCTGGAGTATTCCTCGTCGTCTTTCCAAAGCTATCTGGAAGCGATGGATTTACCGCTGAATCACTAGCTTTTCTCTTTATGGCTCTGGCTGGGAGCACGATAGCAACCCTTCTTCAAAAGAAGATAGGTCACTCAATCCCGTTGATGATGGGGACAACATATCAATTCGCAATCGCAGGGATTGTTCTTCTTCTCGTTTCAATCGCCAGAGGCAAGACTTCTATCGAACTAACCCACACCACCTTTTGGACGATGGCATGGGCAGTCTTGATTACCTCCATTGCGGCGGTGCTCCTCTTGTTATGGCTCTTAAATAAAGGATCGGCAGCAAAGGTTTCAAGTCTTCTGTACTTAGTCCCACCAATGGCGGTGGTGCAAGCGTTCATTCTCTTTGACGAAAAGGTTTCAGTAGTCGGAATAATTGGAATTGCCATGACAGCGATGGGCGTTGCTCTCGTTATCCGGAGTTAGCCTCTCACTATTTTCGTGGGGAACTGATTAAATATGGGCATGACTCAACCACCAGCAGACCCAACTCGCGGCAAAGAGGTCTCTGACCTCGATCGTTCCTATGTGTTTCACTCATGGTCAGCTCAGGCTCAGATTTCGCCACTACCTGTTGCAGGGGGAGAGGGAAGTTACTTCTGGGATTTCGATGGAAATAAGTATTTAGATTTCTCTAGTCAGTTGGTCTTTACAAACATTGGACACCAGCACCCAAAGGTGATTAACGCGATTCAGGAGCAGGCTGCGATCTACACGACCGTGGCACCTCAGCACGCAAACGAAGCGCGCGGAAGAGCTGCTCAGCGCATCACCGAACGCGCTGGTGCTCACCACAACAAGGTTTTCTTTACCAACGGCGGCGCAGATGGAATCGAGAATGCAATTCGTCTAGTACGTCTGCATACCAATCGTCACAAAGTTCTCTCTTTCTACCGCAGCTATCACGGCAATACCGGAGCTGCCATCACGTCTACAGGTGACCCCCGCCGTTGGCCCAATGAATACTCATACGGTCACGTTCACTTCTTCGGTCCATATCTCTATCGCTCAGCCTTCTGGTCTCAGAACGAAGAAGAAGAGTGCAAGCGCGCACTTGAACACCTCGAACAGGTAATCATCTTCGAAGGCCCAAATACGGTCGCAGCCATTCTTATCGAATCTGTCGTCGGTACTGCAGGAGTTCTCGTACCTCCGGCCGGCTATCTCGAAGGAGTTCGCGCACTCTGCGATAAATATGGGATCAAGTGGATTGCCGATGAGGTCATGTCTGGCTTCGGGCGTACCGGAAAGTGGTTCGCATATCAGCATTCAACCGCCGAACCTGACCTTATTGTCTTTGCCAAGGGTGTTAACAGTGGTTACGTGCCACTAGGTGGTGTCATCATCAGTGATGAAATTGCCGCAACCTTTAATGAGCGAGTATTCCCAGGCGGACTGACCTATAGCGGTCATCCATTAGCAACCGCAGCGGCTGTCGCAACTATTGATGTGATGACTGAAGAGAAGATGGTTGAGAACGCAGCTGCTATCGGCGAAAACGTAATCAAGCCACTCCTTCAAGTACTCATGGCAAAACATAAAGTAATTGGTGAAGTACGTGGCAAAGGTGTCTTCTGGGCCCTCGACCTTGTTACAGATCGTGCAACTCGCGCTCCTCTTGCTCCATATGGTGCATCAAGTCCTGCTATGAATGAATTAGTTGCTGCATGTAAAAAGCTAGGGTTATTCCCATTCAACAATTACAACAGAATGCATATCTGCCCGCCATGTAATGTGACTGAAGCAGAGATTCGTGAAGGCTTTGCAATCCTTGATAAAGCTTTCACAAGTATTGCTCACCACTACACAGGCGCATAAAAAACGACCCTGCTCACATTGCGCGAGTCAGGGTCGTTTCTTTAATTACTTAGTGATGACCTTCTAGTTCACGACGTTCAGTTGCGGTTGCCTTTGGAACTGCAACTGCGTTTGCGCGTGAGATTCTGTTACGAATTTTGTTCTTGATCGCTCCTGGGCGACGGACTCCAGCTGTATCGTGCTCTGGAAGCTCGAGGGGTGCCAATTGCTCGTGAGATGTCAGAAGCCATGCCTTCTCAGCAGAAATTGGCTCATGTACTTCAACAAATTCACCACTAGGCATACGAACGAGTCGACCAGTCTCGCGACCATGAAGGACGAGATCGCGGTCTGCGCGCTGTAGCGATAGGCAGAGGCGCTTTGTCACGACGAAAGCGATGGGTGGAAGAACGATGACTCCGATTCGCGAGAACCACATCATCTGATTAATGGTCAGATCAAAGGTCGTTGCAATGATGTCGTTTCCACCGTTAAGTAGAGATACCAAGGTAAATGTCAGCGCCATTGCACCGATTGCTGTGCGGTTCGGTGCATTACGTGGACGATCAAGGAGATGGTGTTCGCGCTTATCTCCGGTAGCCCAGCTCTCGATAAATGGATAGAGAGCAAGTCCGGTGAACATAATTCCCGGCAAGATCAAGCCTGGAATCAAAATGTTCCATGAAACGGTGTAACCAAAGGCATGAGTTTCAAGTGGGGGAGCCATACGAACAAGTCCATCGAGCCATCCCATGTACCAATCGGGTTGCGAACCAGCTGAAATTTGTCCAGGTGTATACGGACCATAAAGCCAGATTGGGTTAATCGAAGCAACTGCTCCGAGGAACGCAGTAACACCAAATACTATGAAGAAGAATCCGCCAGCCTTAGCCATGTAAACAGGCATAAGTGGATATCCAACAACGTTCTTCTCTGTGCGACCAGGACCTGGGAACTGAGTGTGCTTCTGGTACCAGACCAACATCAAGTGCACTGTTATCAGCGCAAGGAAGATGCCCGGTAGCAAGAGAACGTGAACAGTGTAGATACGTGGAATAAATGCTTCACCTGGGAAGGCTCCGCCAAATGCGAAGAATGCCAAGTATGAGCCGACTACAGGAAGCGCTTGAATAATTGCTTCTGCGATACGGATACCAGTTCCTGAAAGTAGGTCATCAGGAAGTGAGTAACCCAAGAAACCTTCGACGATTCCGAGAGTAAGAAGTCCGACGCCGATGATCCAGTTAAATTCACGTGGCTTACGGAAAGCGCCAGTGAAGTAAACGCGAAGAAGGTGAACGACGATTCCCACCATAAAGATTAAAGCAGCCCAGTGGTGAATCTGGCGCATCAGAAGACCGCCGCGAACTTCGAATGAGATATCGAGTGTTGATGCGTATGCCGCAGACATCTCAAGACCCTTAAGTGGTTCGTAAGAACCGTCATAGACAACTTCCTTCATGGAAGGGTCGAACCAGAAGGTAAGAAATGTTCCAGAGAGAAGGAGGATGACGAAGGAGTAAAGGCAGATTTCGCCGAGCAAGAATGACCAGTGATCAGGGAAGACCTTGGTGAGGTTCTTCTTCATCCACTTTGCAGCACCAGTGCGATCGTCTACATATCCTGCGACGTTACCGGCGATTCGTTCGCGTGCTGTCATGATGAGCGCTCCCAGAAGCTAGGTCCAACAGGTTCGTTAAATGGTGCTTGAGCTACGAGATAGCCATCGGCATCCACTGTGATTGCCAATTGTGGCAGAGGTCGCGCAGCGGGGCCAAAGATAACTTTTGCAGCTCGCGTGACATCGAATGTTGATTGGTGGCATGGGCAGAGAAGGTGCTTGGTCTGCTGTTCGTAGAGAGCAACTGCACAGCCCATGTGAGAACAAATCTTGGAAAAGGCGATAATGCCTTCATGTGTCCAGGACAGACGCTCTGCATCAAGATTGAACTCTTCAGGACGAAGACGAATCAGCAGGACCGCATCCTTTCCAATGTCAGCAAGTGAGCGATGATCTTCACCAGCTGGCAATTCAGGAAGGGTCTGAGCAACGGCGCCAACTTCAAGATCTTCTGGTCGCAATGGTCGATCACCTGGGTCGGTCACTAGACGAG